>Ga0098052_1000325_pt1 | contig 29946 bp, 55 predicted proteins | sample 15_taG_FD_81591 | JGI IMG/M metagenome (GOLD analysis project Ga0098052, IMG submission 81591) | Marine viral communities from the Subarctic Pacific Ocean - 15_ETSP_OMZ_AT15312 metaG | ecosystem: Environmental > Aquatic > Marine > Oceanic | place: Pacific Ocean | collected 2015-01-18
CCCTTGGGTTGTTGAGGCATTTCCTAACACAAACCCAACGGGAAACCGCCCGCTTTTCTTTCCACATCTCAATGACATTTTCTTTATTTGCTTTTAAACACATATCATTCTCCTTCGTTTGTTTCTCGCAGGTGATCTTTTTCGTTGGGTTGCTTGAACATTTGACGTTTCCAGCCCCACCAACACGTTCGTTTCATATCTATAGTCACACGAACCATGTCATCATCTTGATTGACCATTGGCGTTGATCTAAAAGTCTCCTCTGAAACAATCCTTTTCGACCCAGTCGATTCAGAACGTACAGGTAAAGGCTCCGTTTTTGGTCGCCACTCACCGCCAACATAGATAAAGCCTGATCCCTTCGTTGCATCATCATTCATAATTTACCGCCCCGCGATTTTCTTTCTCTGTATTTGCCCACAAACATGAGCGCGGTCAGGAAAATACTCCCATCCATCTTCTATGTAAGAGCGCTCCCTCCATCCGCGCCGGGACTTTGTAACCCAATCCACGATGTCATAAGCAGTCATACGATAGTTCTTAGTTTGTTCATCGCGTCTGACCGCTTCCTTCAAAGCCTTCTCAACTTCACCCTTCTTGAGATCCTTTATCTCATCCCGAAAGATATCCTCCCAGGCCGAGGCTTGCTCTTGTGATGTGAAGAATACGCCGTGAGTTGCTGATAATACATCTGACCACTTCATCAGATATCCTCCGAGCAGACAATTCCTGATGGCCGATTGCCGCGAGGGGCGAATAAGCCTGCGTAATTAGCCGCTATGCTGTTATCTACAGCTTGGATGAACTCTGCATCGGATTTGCCGTCCCACTGCTTCAGAAGCTTTCTAAGGCCGATTGGCTTATATCCCTGCCGCTTCTCTTTTTTGTAGTCCAACCATTCCTGCAGCGCCTTGGCCCTTCCTTCCGGAAGATATTGCTCACCGACTATGTCTTGCAAAGATTTTGTGAGGGGGGTAGGGGGGTGCCGCTTTTCCTTCCCACCTTCTTTTGCAACTGCCTTTCCCTTTTTATCCGCAGACGCCCCCGCGCTTTTATTTGATGTAGTAGATTGATTACTTCTAGTAGAGGGATTCTTTTGTTCCGACTTTTGAGTCGTACCCCCTACGACTTTTGAGTCGTACCCCTCCGACTTTTGAGTCGTACCCCCCTGGTTTGCGTCGGTACACTTAATGACTGTTTCGTACACGTCGGACAGGCGATAACATGAAAAAGTCCCACCCACTTTATGTGTATAGGACTCGAACAGACCAGCCGCAACCATCTTATTCATACGGCGTTTGAGTGAATCATGTGACTTTAACCCTATGATTGGGATGTCAGCCAGCAGCGCCTTGTAGCTCACCTGAACGTATTCAACGCCATTATTGGTGATCTTGTGCATCTTACCCGTTGAGTAGAAATCAACAAACCAGCGAAGTATCAATGCATCATTAAGATCAAGACCTAGTTCGCACAGGCGCACTTGAGAGAATCCAAGGACGGTATATTTCATTGCATCTCCTATTATGTTGGGCGAGAATGGTCCCACCTCAGCATGTTGTCCCAGCAAATAAAAAGATAGACGGCAACCGTGCTGAGGTTCGGCTGTCCTTGGGTAATTACTCCCAAGTAAGCCGTCGTTAATTGTGTGTATACACTATTTAGCTTATTTGTCAATCATCAATGTACTGATCAATCTCATCCCAGATGATTGCCCACACGGAAGGGATTAATCCAATCTCGCCGGCCGGGACACGATGAATCCATTCAAGATCCATGTTAGCAACCATAAATTTTGATAGCTTTTCATTAGCAAGAAAGTTCTTCCCGCAGTAATTGATCATCCAGTCCGCATCACACATGAGCACTGAAATAGCGTGACCAATTACCTTATCCTGCCTGTAGCTGGTCTCAAGCGCCACAACCCTTCCAAAGTGCATGAAGTCATGACAGTCTTTGCAGGCTGCGTCCAGTCCTACCAGGCGCTGAACAAGGTCCCCTTCTGATACGACCCATTCCCACACCTCATGGCAGTGATCAGGGCTTCCGCCACACGTCTGACACTTTCCCTGATGAGAGCGTACCGCCTTTGATAATTTATCCCAGGACTGCTTTTTAAGAATCGCCCGCAGGTTTCTGCCATGACACTGCTGCGGAACCAGCTGCATCTGTAATTTTTTCATACCTTACCTCCATTCAACTTCATACTATCCGGAGTAACCGCCTCGGTAGGCTCAGCTACCATCCACTTCTTACGGGTGAGTGAGTAACAATTCACCCCGCTATTCCTAACTCCAGGAGGCTTTAGCTTTATGAAGCGTTGCGGGGGCTCATTAAAAGAGGTGAAGAACTCACCGTCCTCCACATCACGAAACAGTTTGCATATAATTCCAGCACTCATACGTTCGGCCCATCCTTTGCGCTATCCCGCGCTTCATCACAATGATCACCAATGAAAGAACAGACAACCTTGCCAATATCCAGATCGGCAGAAACGTTGTGCTTGCACTTCTGGCATACGGTAGACCCGACATACACACCTTGGCCGTTTAAATTCAGGCCATGTGGGCATAAGCTTGTCAGTCCATACCCGGTGCGCGGCTCAAAATTAATTTCTTCATGCATAATATTATTTCTCCAATGATTTTTTGGTGAGAGCCTCACCGTTATTAATTTGTTCCTTCAGCCAGTCAGTAGACTGAAGAGTTTTGCGGGTAACATCCGGCTGGGTCCGAACGGCAGCATTAACGATCTGCTCAACCAAGACATCAATGTCTGATAAAAAATCAGAGCCAACATTTACCTGTTGACCCCGAATGTTCTCACCATATTCCTTGGCTAGTGCTTTTATATTCTGAACATTAATCATTCTCACAATTTACCTCCTGCGGAATATCCGCGGTTACCTCCATTCCAAGAGCCGCATCATATGCGCACTCTTCTATACGAGGTGCTACCACATGATGGCGGTAGTCATCCATGTCATCTTTGTACAGATCACGTATCATTTCTTTTTCACCGCCCTTCTCATTCGCCGGCCATCAACCGTCTTATCAAAACACGCCTGACACAAACGCCCCGGAAAAAGGAGCTGAGTCTTGCAACCATTTCTGCATTTTAATTTCATTTCTTTTTCCATTTTTTCTTATGTTTACCAAGCTTGTCCCATTTTTTGGACAGCTTATCCATTTCGATATTCGCCTGAACCTTTGTGAAATTATGAGCCTTTGGGAACCCATTCTTAAGCAGGCAACGGACCTGCTTTGGAGTAGCCATGCCTGCAGCGTTACGCTTCACCATGATATCAATAACCCTGGAGGCATAACCCGCCTTCCAACCGGCCGCATCGAACCCGTTCTTTTCCAGATAGGAAATCTGCGAATCACTGGCAGGCTTAGCTTCAGCTTTCGTTTCCGGACTCCAATTCACAAGAGAGTCATCAATCAATGATACTGACTGCAGTACCGGGTCGAATTTTTTCGATTTATTCCCGACAAAAGCCTTGAGGCTTCTGGCCAGCTGCTCCTCACGTTCATTAACAAGCTCGGCATGCGCAGTCTTTTCAAGGTCCTGCAAATCAACCACACCAGGACTCTTCGACTGTATCTGAACCATCTTATCAGCAACCTCCTTCGTCTCCGCAATAAGGCATGCCGGATGGCAGAGGTTATGATTAGCTCCATGCCAAAGGAAGTCTGGCACGTACAGATCAACCTTACCGGTCTCCGGAGACAATCTGGTTCCGCGCCCGATTTTCTGAATATACCGCAGGGTAGAGCGTGTAGGGGTAAGATCAACCACGCAATCCACCGACGGGCAATCCCATCCTTCGGTTAGTAGAGATGAGCAGCAGATCACACCGCCCGGGCCAACGCCATCAAACCAATGAAGCAGCTCCTTTCTGTCTTTTGATTTACCGTCAATGTGCTTTGCGTTGAACCCATACCCATTAAGCACATCAACAAATTTCTTTGATGCGGATATAACAGGCAGGAAAACACATATCTTTCTATCAGAAGCGCGTTTGACAAGTTCCTGAGCAACGGCATCAAAGACGGGGGTAATAGCATCACCAAGGTCGCCCTTCTTGAAGTCACCATTTGATGTGCCAACACCTGATAGATCTATCTCAAGAGGTATCGTTTCACTTCTGATAGGGCACAAATACCCTTCATCAATAGCCTGCTCAAGGCCATAATCGAAGACTACCTCATCATATACATCTCCAAGCGATTTGTCATCACTACGGAATGGAGTCGCAGTCAAACCAATAAGCTTTGCCGCCTCGAAGTGATCATAGATTCTCACATAAGAATCCGATGCCCCTCTATGAACTTCATCCGTAATGATGAGATCAAAAAATGCAGGATCAAATCGCTCAAGCCTTTGCTGCTTACACAACGACTGGACGGAAGCCACCACAAGATGGTGCTCCGTATTGTGGGCGGTACGCTCGGCCTTCTCGACTGCGAAATCGATACCGGCAAAAGAGCTGATCTTATCCCCGGCCTGCTGAACAAGCTCATCAGTATGAGCCATAAACAAAACACGCCTTTTTTTTGCGGCAGCTGACCTTGTGATATCAGCCGCAATGATTGTTTTACCACAACCGGTAGCCAGCTTTAAAATGCCGGCCCTTATATGGGCAAGCCTAGATCTTGCCCTCTTAATTGCTTCCTCTTGGTATGGACGAAGTTTTTTCACTTGACATTACCTCCAATAATACAAAACTCTACAAACACGCAGGAGCTTTTCTGTTCGCTTTTTACTTCTGCTACCCCTGGGGGTCGCCTTTCATCGGGCGGCCCCCGCCCTTTTACACCCGAACAGCCACGAAATCATCAATCTCGTATACGCTTTCGGTATGCGGATCACTATTCCAGTCCGCAACAGTTTCGGCAATATCAGCATCCGCCTCTGCCTTTGTGGCAAACACCTCATCACCTGCATCATCAAGAGATCCGCCATAGCACACGGATTTAATCATCCAGCTCACAGCATCTCCATCTGAACCTTAGTAGTCTCAGGAAGGGACGCAGCCTGAACAAGGCGGACAGTCTTATTGGTGACAGAGCATTTAACATCACCAACCTCATGAAGTAGGCCAACCTTCACCATCTCGGTGATGCGAGGACGCACCGCATTAGGCTCAGTGAATCCCATGAAGCCCATAATCTGGCGATCCGTATAAGGCCCGGCATGCAGCTGCAGAAACTCGTGGATAGCACGGGCACGCTTGCTCAACTTATCATGCTCGGTATGGTACGCCTTCAGACTATTGATATGAACATTAGTTATCACGGTCATCTCCTCGCAGGAACTTACGGATAGCCTGCCACTCACGATTTTTATACCCGGATTTCACATACACATACGGATTGCGCATGTTGTGCTCATTCTCGCTGATGCACTCACGAGCGGCGTTGTCCGTAAAGAACACGTCAATCACATTCCTGTGACCATCACGACCATCTTCCATCACGACGTACATTGGATGTGATGTTGCCCGATTGTCCTGAGAGAGCATATTCTCTCTGATTTGCTGTAATTCTTCTGGTAGCACTAATACTTCTGCCTTCATTGCGTTCTCCTTGCTAGTTTTCCTAGCTCTTCCTGCGATAGTGCAGACAATTCGTCGTCTACGTCTTTGCCTCGGATAAGATCCCACGCCAGTGCGTCGAGTTCTTGTTCACTCATATCTTCCCATTCTCCTTATGCGTACAGAAGTGCGCAGCCAACGTTAATTGCGAGGTAGACAAGGTGAATCCGCAACGCAACCTTGGCATTCTCGCTCGTTTTGTAGTTAGCAACCGACTGGAAAAACAGCACCACCAACCAGATTGCAAGCGCATAGGTCGATGTCAGAAAGATTGTTGCCTCTGTCGCTCCAAGCAAGATGCTACTTACGAGGTGTGATGATACTGCCAGTGTTGTGTATTCTTTTAACTTCATTATTTTGCTCCTGCAGTCTGGATCTTACGACCCTTTTTAACCGTCTTCGCTCCGGTCTTGCGTTCCTCACTTGAGGCGTTGCGGAAGTCCAACTTTCCACGCGCCCTCATTTTATCGATATCAGCCTTCCGGGTAACCGCGAGAGGCTTTGTGCGCTTAATCGCTGCTGACAAGTGATCATCCGTTACATCTTCAGCACCCTCCGTAAAGGCGTGACCCAAAGCATCCTGCACTACCTGCTCAATCTCCGCACCCGAGTAATCAACACACTCCTTAACCAAACGAGTCAGGTTGAAGTTCAATGGATCACGGTTCACCAAACCAAGATGGATGCCGAAGATTTCAACACGCTCCGACTCGGTAGGCAGATCAGAGAAAAAGATCTCATCAAAACGACCACTGCGCAGGAACTCCGGAGGCAGGGAGTCCACGTTATTTGCCGTGGCAATAACATATACCTCTGTCTCATGATCCTGCATCCACGAGATGAACTGACCAAAGATACCTTGTGACACACCGCTATCATTAGATCCATTGGCCCCGGCGAAAGCCTTCTCGACCTCATCGATAAACAGCACGCACGGAGCAGCTGCATCAATCGTCTTGAGAGCATTACGCATATTCTTTTCCGAGTCACCCACAAAGGAACCTTTGACAGATCCCGCATCAAAGCGAATGAGTGGACGTTTAAACACACCCGCCGCCGCCTTTGCGATCAGACTCTTGCCTGTACCTGGAACGCCGACAGCCAGCACGCCCTTTGGTTCATTCAGCCCAAACGCACGCGCCTCCTTCGAGAATGCACGATCCGTGATGTGCAGGTACTCCTTCAACGCACCCATGCCACCGACATGACCGATGGATTCGGTAGGCCAGATTTCCAGCGAACCTGATTTCTTAATCGCGGACACTTTCTGACCCGTGATGAACTCACGATCCAATGTACCGGATTGAACCAAAGACAAAGCAGCAGAACCAATCACCTCACTCTCGGTCATACCCTTTGATGCATCAATGATAGCATCACCATTGGTATTGAGCTCATTCATGATGGCATCGCTACTTGCCAGATCCCCGGCCAACTCCAGAGCCTCCGCCAATTCCGCGAGAGACTTTTTGATATCATCCTTATCAGGAAGATCGCAGTCCAGAACAACGAACTCATGAGCCAGCTCGACGGGCAACTGTTCTGCAGGTCCGATAGCAATGATCGACATACCCATCAGCTTAGCACTGCGAGCAAAGATCCGCATGGCACGGTATAGCACCGGACTTGGGTTCTTAAACATGTAATGAAGATCCTTGGCAAGGAACGCGGCATTATCCCATTTGGTTCCGTCCGGATATTCATCTGGCTTGCCGGCCGCCTCGACAGACTCCTCACCCTTTTGAGCGATGAACTGTACAAATGTAGGCAGCGTCTTAGTTGCGGCCCCGATCTTTTCCCAATCAAAATTTGCATCATTAGCCAGATCTTCATGCCCCGCCTTGATACCGACACCCTCTTCCCACACAAAGAGATCACACACTCTTCCGTCAGAGGTTTCCGCATTGCAGATCTTTCCGACAATGCGTTCGAGACGCTCCTCTTCCGAGGACGTGATATAAATAAGCGGATACGAAGCTTTCAGATACCCGCTCAACTGCTTATTAATTTTCTGACACATAATTATTCACCTTTCGCTTTTTTGATTACCATTGCCGCATCCGAATGAGCGGCCCAGAAGGCGTCTTGAGAAGGCTCATCACCATCAGCAAAGATATCTGATTCCGACTCTTCAACTATTCGCTCCAGAGCATTCAGCAATTCCGGAGCGGACGCGATTAACACGAGATTAGCCTCTGAGTTCCCATGCGGATACCCATCGATACTACAGATGGACATGCCATTTTTAGGGAAGTCCTCTCCGTGACCCACCCAGCCCGTTCCGGTATACCAAGGCCCGGGAGTGTGTTTGCCTAATTTAGGCAATTTGTCATGGCAGGACTGACAGATGCTGTCATTATTAGCATCGGACTTATGCCAATCAGTCTCAGGCTCACCAATGCCGCCGAAACCTTTGTGACACGCCGGACATGAGATGCTGTTATCCGGATAGGCATGCTCCTCAACAGAGGATAGTGTCATTGATTCCAGATCCTCATCGGTGGGCCAATAACCCTGAGACTCAACAAAGAAGTAGATCTGACTGGCATATGATTCCATAGACTCAATCCAGTCAAAGGACTCTCCCTGATCCGGGATATGTTCTTCATGAACAATAGCCGCATCACCAATGAGCTGAGCAACGCCGGTAAACCCTCCACAGCCATCTTTGAGGGCATCATACATCACCTCATATTGCTGACTAGAGAAGTTCTCACGCAGCAGCACTGCGGACTGCACTACCAGATGCAGCTTGGTATCAATCGAATCCAATAAATCAGCCATCCTGACCTCCATGGAGTATTTGATACTCCTTTACAGTTTCGGAAACGGTCTCCTGCCACCCACGCCCTTCAGGATCATCAGGAAGAATAACCTGAAGATCATCCATCGAGCCGACATATTCAGCCTGCTCGATGACTGCAAAATCAGGAACCTGAAGAACTGGCATGACCGTTTTTCCATCGGCAAGCATCACACACAAGGTGATCAGACGTTTACCGTCACTTTCCCCGCCGCGAATTTCAAACGGCACCACCGCAGGACGGTATCCCTGCGAAAGATTGGAGACGGGTTGGATTGCATTTTCGAGCTCATCCTCGGTAATGCCATCATCTCGCTCCACCTTTGAGCGAAAGAACGATTCAATCTCATTCATGACCTCCATACCCTGATCCATTACGGATCGCATAGAGAGCTCGACAGATTCCATCCGCTTCTTGAGATCATCAGGAATGTCTTCCATATTAACACCGTGGAACATTATTTACCTCCGTTATAGTCTTCAGGGCCATCCGTATAAGCACCCGGATCAACCACGTAATATTCTGATGTATCCGTTGTTCGGAAATTGCCATTGGGTTTGGTGTTGTAGATCGCCACAGCAACGCAGTCCTTCTCCTCATCAATCCACACATTGAAATCAAAGGAACCGCACTCGGACTCATGCCATATGTCATCATACAGGCCCGTCTTCAGGGCACTGCATCGTGCGGCCAGAGCCTCTGTGATGATATGCGGAGGCGGAATGAATTGGGCATTCAGATACATGCGCTCCCACCTGATGCACTCGGAACGCTTCTCATCAGAAAACACAAACGGAATCCCGGTTCTACGAAATTCCTTTCGGATAACCGCGCACCATATTTGTGCCCTACCATCGAACTCCACATCTGAAGCACGCCGCTGCTCCTTGACGCCCCTGATCTCATCAAGCCCATCAAAGTGCATGCCTTCAATGAACATGCCATCCACCGTCAGCACCGCCTCGGTGCCATCTTCGAGTTTAACCGTTAGCTTTTTCATTAGCTTTCTCCGCGTAACTTTTGAAGTGAGGGCGAAGCTCATCATATATTGTTGCATATGCAACCTTACGCTCCTCCTGAGTCGCCCTTGGGTTCATCTCGCAGAACAAGGCGTACTGTTTGGATACAGCAGGCTGAAGTCCTTTCCGTGCGTCCAGATTAATAATCGGGATGCCTTTCCCATACATGGGGTGATGCCCGTTTGATCCGTAGACGTTCTTCATTTCGCCTCCTTTGTAAGGGCCTGGAATATTGTGATATGCTTGATGACAGGTGGACCAAGCGGTTCCCACCCTTCATCAAGATGTACCTGAACAATCCGGGTCGCATCCTTCCCGCCGCAATTGCTCATCCATGGAATTTCCAGCAATTTATATTTCATGATCCCGCTCCAACCTTTGCGGACTCAGCGGCATAGTACTCATCCGTATGTTCAGATGAGCTCGCTCCACCCATAGAGTCAACCAGTGCCTTGGTCACTTCTATACACGAAGGGCCATTAATACCATCAACAACCACCTCGATATTCGGACCCTCTACATCGACAGTCACCGTGTGACCATCCTTTCTTGCTACAATTTTTCTAGCCATTATAACCCCGCAGTGCAGGCAACAGCCTGCTCTCTCTCAACAATATAGCCAGCCTCAACTAGCTGCCTCTCAGTATCACAGGTGACATATTCCTCCTGTAGCAGGATGCCACCCTCTCCGATAACCTCCTGCAAGCCGTGTCCGCCCTGCCAGAAGTCAAAGAGGAGTTCCCAGTTATCAGATCCATCACGGGCCTTGCACACACCAATCTCATAGGCGTTCGGCTTGCCCACGACTGACATGGAGTGGTCGCACTTGCCCATATCGGATGCCCCGAACCCTTCCGGGAGTGGATAGTCGCCCACATGGCGGCCATACCAGTTGAAGTCCTGCTTATTTTCATTGAACTGCAGGCCCAATGCAGGGCATGAGTTCTTCAGCGACTCAAGGCTTTCAAACTTGAGCTTAATCTTCGTGACATGTGACACAGCTAAGCCTCCTTGTTAATGCGGACAGAATACTCCGCGTGGTTCAGGTTGATCATAAGACCCTGAGCGACCCGATCAGCATCGCGCTCCGAAGAGCACTCGATGGACTTAACAACCTCTTGGGTTGCATCTTCGATAACCTCAACTTTCATAAGCTTTCCTTTTGCCTAATTTAGGCAGTTTACTTTTTGAGTTTCGGAGCAGCGATCTTGTGGATGCGATCCGAGGCCATAGCCGCCTTGTTGACGGCGTCCGAGCGGAACTCCTTGTTCTTACGCAAGGCATCGAGATCAGACCCGATGTGGTCCAGAAGCTTTTTGCCTTCCGCGGCCGCCTTTGTGATCTCCGGCGCACCAGTCAGGTTAAGCGACTGAATATTCTCAAGGCAATCGGTCAAGTTACCAACGAGAGTATTCCGAAAGATCTTATCCGGATCACCCAACGTGTCCTTCACCTTCGTCACAAGGTCCAGCAACTGCGCCAAAGGCTTAGCTGTAGCAGACTCCATTACCTCTTTCAGGCGGATTTCATTCTGCTCCTGCAGTTCTGCCATGGAGAACGAATTAATCTGAACACCGTTCAAATTTGGCAAGGACCGGAAGTTATACACGATATACACGGCGTCACGTATATCAGCCGCACTCGGGTAATCCCCTATGTCGAAGGTTTCACCCAAAGCACCGCGATCACTTTCGATAATTGTGTCCAGGTTGGCGATAAATTCATCCACAGCAGAATCCAGATCCGCCACGAATCCATCCATCTTTTCCTTGTAGTCCTCATATAAGGACGCTTTTATCATGGCAAACCCTTCATCTGAATACGGAACCGTGATGGCTTTGTGGTATTTGGATACCTCATTCATCACCTTGCGGATCTGCTCATAACCAGTTGCGAACAGCTTCTTACTCCATGACCCGGATTTCTGACTTACCCCTTTGCGCTCCCGCACCTCGGCAGAGATAGCCTTATCCGTGCAAGATGTGGAGAGCTGGTGTTTCTCCAACTTGACCAGCATGGTCTTACTTTTGAAGTCCTCTCCGGACAGTTCTGCTGTATTTTCTTCATTCATCGCTTTTCCTTTTGCCTAATTTAGGCAGTTATTTATCTAATCTATTGAACGTGATATCCACGGCCGGATCTTTTCCGGTATGCTCAATTTTTACATCATGCCGCAACCCGCAGGAGCAGCATTTGTGAATGAATTTCACAACCGACACAGCGCCACTTTTGACACCACGAAGACGGTTAGGAACCCCATCAATTACTTTCACTTTTTTCATACACCTCCTATGTTTTCAGTTTTCTGAAGTTTCGTTTTTTATGAGCCACCGGATGGAACACATCCTCATCACATCCAACAACAAGGACATCAGTTAATAGCCCCGCGGCATCCGTAGCGATGAAGCGAGATCCATCCTTAAACCCAAGCTCATTGCCGAGGTCATACGACCACACAACCCAGCCCATGCCGCCGCCCGGAACCTTCTCTCGTAACAGACCTCCTTTCGCCAGTTCGTCTAATTTTTTATCCGCGAAGTTCTTTGTGAACAGCCGCACATTCAGCTTATCACGGAACTTATCCACAGTGAGCAATCTCACGCCTTCAGGCGTGGCTTCATCCCAAGGAACCCCGAAGGGCCGAGCCTTCCCGGATGGTATGCCCATAGCCTTGAGTGCTTCAGACGGAACGCTATTGGCATTGATCTGAACAAGGTTCAGTCCGGATACAGTCTTTGGTTCCTGAGTAAACGGTTTTTTCAGGATCTGATTATTATGCCCATGATCAAACAGCCAGATCTTTGCCGCCGCCGCATACGCTTCACAGCCAGTGACATCGCAATAAGACTCACCAACTAAACCCCCTTTCTCACCAATAACCCCTTTCTCACCAATAGGGCAGAGGTCACATTCCGGAATGTATCCCTTGGTTACATACGGACACGTATCAGTCAGCGCTATATTGATCGCAATATTCCGTTTGTTAAGATCAGTCATACTAACCCTTGAACGAGTTTACGCGCTCAAACACATGGTCGAATGTCTCGCGGAAGACGGAGAATGCAGGCGGGGAGGCGGGGATAATTTCATTCAGCCATTGATCCTTAGACGATCCTGTACTGGCATTCAGACGGTAGACCCGGCTCACAACCTTACCCCTGTTCTTGCGCTCAAAATCAAGGATATCCTTCATGAACCCACGCTCTTTCTTCCCATCGAAATGGGAAGTGAAAAGCTCGGCGTTATGGGGATTATACAGACCCGAGACGCAAAGCTTTTCCTTCTTATTTCCACGCATAACTTCCACGGTATATGTAATAGATCTACTCATGATCAATCCAATCGCTCTTTACTTTGAGCGTGTAATCATTCGCCAGACGCATAGCCTGCTCCGGTGTGATGTTTGTGAACTTTTTGCCATCAAAATAGGTCCATGTATGATTATTATGATGGAAGTAATGATACTCGATACACGTCTTCACCATACGAAGCATATGATTGCGGTCAGCAGAGCTGAACAAATACGGCACACGCTCACCCTCTTTTGGGTACTTCTCACTCATAGCGGGAGGGAGCATATACATGTGAGTGCCCATCTCACGTGCAATGTGGATAAACGGTGTGCCTTCCGGCATCTCATCAATCAGCCGCTTGTCATGATCAAAGTCCGTGCGGTAGTCCTTCACCGCATCCTGGGTCATGACATACAGCTCTGGAAATACATCTTCCTTTTTCATAATCTTACTCCTTAATCTTTGTGTAAAAACCACCACCATCCCACACGATAACCGAGTCGGGCGGACGATGATCTGTAATTATCTTGGCATAATATTCGCCATCGAGTTTCGGCATAATCTCGCCGTCAAGGGCAATTTCACCGCCCCACTGATCACGAAGCCAGCGTTTGATACGGGTCTTCAGGTCCAAGCCCCACATAGGTTTGATTTCCTGAATCCACTCCTCACCAGAGGCGCAACAGATGATATGCAGATAGCATTCGGGATATTGCATGGTCTTACTCCTTTTCAAATCCGTCGAACCAGCCTGCGCCTTCGGTTGATGGGTCACCGCAGTGCTCCTGAGCCTCTTCCAAGGTCAGGTCGGTTTTGATAACTTCCGTGGGTTTCGATGGAAAACCCATTGAGTTTGGTGCGTAAAAACGCTTGATCATAAACGTATCCATAATTTCACCTTTGCCTAATTTAGGCATTTTCCCTTTCGCGCTTCCCTTTCTGCCGCCCATCCCGCCACACCATACCCGAAAGGGTAAGAGGTATGAGGGCAGGACGGACGGCACGGACGGTCTATACTTTAGATGCGGTCAAAGCACCGTAGGCCAGTGCTTTCTTGGTCACCACACACCCGCCCAGAAGGTTAATGCGTGTGACCGTGATGTACCAACAGTGGTCACTATCATCCAGTGTCACTGTGAAGTCGGCCAAATTGTGCATCAGCCATTTCATGAACGATCTGGCATTGTCGCCAGTATCAAATATCGCTTTCATAATATTTCTCCGTTAGCCTATCAAGCTCGTTTAGTTGCTCCTGGGTTTCATAACCCGTGGTCATAGCTCTGACAGCAGACATGCAGAGATAGACCTTTAAATATCCGGCCCTCTCGCATGAATATTCTGCATTTTCAGCATACGGAAACAGCACTTCTGCTATTTCCGTGTGATACTCTCCAACATGGGATATGCCGGCCGGAGAGATCCATGCCTTATCAGCCGCCCCTTCCAATTTCATTTGAGCATCCTCTTGATACGCATATACTCAAGGAGTTCCGCTCGGGTGCTACTGCCAATGATTTCCCGGCCGTATTCGTCGAAATACGTGCTGAATTGCCAGTCAGCACGGTAATTCTTTTTGCATTTCGTAACCGCTTTCGCAGTGCCGTCATCATTCAAGATGAGGCGCGTCACATATTCGGAGATGTAATTAGTCCTCCGGATATGCTTATAGCCGCCCTTGATTTTATCGGACGTATTGCACTCACAACCAACAGCGGGCAGCTGATCCGGTTTATTCAGTGCGAATTTGTCCATGTAATGCAATCCACGTTTCATAATCCGCGCCTCATTTTGTGATCAGATTCAGTTCCTCATCAGAGAACCCGCAACTGACAGCGTTGTGATAGTTTAATGCGTCCTGCATCTCTATGCAGGATGGAAAGAACCCGTCACCATATGGCTCAGGGCATGCGGTATACCTCGCAGAGTCCAGACCATGGGCCTCAATGGCCTCCATCAAAGCCTCGGCCGAATGCTGCCAGCCATTGAGCCAGTACACATCCGTGATGGGCAGAAACACGTTATGGGGCGTATAGGTCCGCTGATGGAAAATCACCTTGTCCTCACCGTCGAGCTTCCAGTCGCAGGAGTGCCACAAGCGCTCATAATGACCGGGCACGGCGATAATGTTAGATTCAGCCGCTTTCATCGCAACGTCCTCCGCTTAGAATAATCATCCTTTACGATGTTCTCAAAGAAGATGCAGGTCACATTGATATGACCTGACATCAGGTGATTGAAAAGGGTATTGGCAGACACGTTCTCTCCCAGCCCCTTCACAATCTCGACAATAGCAGGACCACGCTTAATAGCCCTTTTCTCGTCCTTGTCGGCCCATGTCATACGAAGGGAGCGCCATCCGCCCTCAAAGCGGATCTCAACCTGCCCTTCCCACCACGTAGTTCCACGAAGCCAAGGCTCAAATACTTTAACCTTCATAGTTACCTTTTGCCTAATTTAGGCATTTTGTAGACCGGCCTGGGCCAGATCATTTCCGGTTTTTTACCTGAACGAATCCGCGCCCACCACTTTGCGGCCAGAAAACAGATGCCTGCCCCAATACAGGGACAGAAGCAAAACAGGAAAGCGCAAAACAGAAAAGACCAGATCATGCTCATTGCGTTTCCTCCACTTCCACCATTTTCCAATCACCTGCAAATACATGCAGGAACTCAGGGTTGGGGACCACGTCCCCGTAAAGAAGGGCAGTACAAACCGCCCCCCTCCTAAAGGCGTCAATACCATGACGCCGAAGGCGGTACATCTGATCAGTTGCTTCCCGCTTAGACAGGAAGCGTTTTTTGAAGTGAAGCGTATTCATCTCTAGTCCCTTTTGCCTAATTTAGGCAGTTTAGCACCATGTACGGTGCGATTCCGCTACATGTTCCGATCCATCGTAATCACTGATGAACCATTTCACATCATCCGGTACATCTACGATTACGATATCTGAACTGGAGCTATTAGCCCCAGTCCCAAGCTCTTGAGCGACCTCGACCCACAGCGGGTCCGTTCGGTCGCTCGGACGCGGGTTTATGTAACCCATCTCGTCCCAATCCGCATTTGCAGGCAGCACGGGGCCATTATCCTCCGTGAATGCGTATATGAGGTGATCATTCTTCACTTCAACATGGGTCAACCGAACCATGTTGCCGTTTTTCCTGCCATAAAAGACAGGGGAACGCTGATACCGCTTCTGGCAGTACAGCGCGACTGCTTCATCACTGAAGCAGAAGCCTCCGAAGCATGTGTTGATTAATATTTTCATTTTTCTCCTTTACCTATTTAGGCCCCTGTAGAAACAGGAGCGCATCAGTGTTGTAATACTGCATCCACAGTTCATTACCACACCGCTCGATTACCCCAACCCACAGACCTCTGGAGGCCCTGAAAATATAGGGCTGATTCCTTTTCGGAAATTTACCGATCAATGCTTTGCCTACAGCACGGACCTGCTCATCCCCGTCCGCAACGACCATTCCGCGGTCGTCGTTTTGTTCAGCAACAAACGCAAAGTCCAGGCCGCTGATTACCACATAATTGTGGTCCAGATCTTCCATCTGGTTTATGTGGACCGGTGATCCACACATGATGTTGATAGTTTTGTGTTCCATTTTGCTTCCCTTTCTGCCTAATTTAGGCAGTTTATCACTCATCCAAGGTGACACCCTTCAGACGCACGATTCACACGCCCTAATCATTTTAAAAGAGACGCCCGACCCACATAAGTGTGAGCCGGGCGTTCGGGAGAATCTATATGCTAGTTTTTAAGCATAAGCCTCACCTCCTTTCAATGAACCCCGAAAGGTATATGCCGATTAGTTAATAATCGACTGAGATCAAAAGCAGATCCGCGCCTGCTTTGTGAACCCATTGCCTAATCGCTATAAAAGCCGTTCGGACATCCCATAAAGGGCATTTGTTGTGAAAATTTAACGAGTGCGATAGCTGAATACAGCAAGTTCCTCCAGAATATAAGCCATAGACGAAGACGCACGGGTATAGCGCTTCCCGTACATCCGTTCGAGGTCACGCATGATACCGCCCTTCAGATGCGCTTCGTGCTTAGTGGCGGCGTCTGCTTCGATTATAGCAGTCGCGGCCCTTGCGGCCTTAACGCGCTTTGCGGCCTTGCGCCGCTCGTTACGCTGTTTTGTGGTTTCGCGCCGCGGCTTTGTGCGCTGTAAACCAGATGGATTAAATTGAGTAACAGTCATGGGGTAAATTCCTTTTTGCCTAATTTAGGCAATTTCTTCAAAGCGTCCGCAAAGATAGGTAAGGCGCTTATAGCGGCTATCCAGAGCGCAACATACAGATTTCTGCATGAAGCGCTCGCCCGTTTCAGTGTCCTGCTTTGGCAGGTATCGAATGCAACCATTCTGACATGTTTCACAAGTATTCATTTCCAGTCCCTTTTGCCTAATTTAGGCAGTTTCATTAGCAAGTTCAAGTAGCTGTACATCCAACCGGAGAAGGTTCCGCATAGCGCGGTTCTGGAGTCCAATCTTGTTTTCATCAAGGCCGATTTCCAACCTTTCCTCCCACTTGCCCATCTCATCCATAATCTCACAAGCATTCATTTCCAGTCCCTTTTGCCTAATTTAGGCAGTTCTCATTTAGGCCACACTGGCCAGTCTTAAACGTTTCTCAATTGTTATAAAGAGTATAGCACAAACTTACAAAGAAGTCAAATCGGTTTAAGGCTTCCATGGGCAAGGGTTTTGCCTAATTTAGGCAAGGCTCACAAGGGCAAGGCTTCCATGGGCAAGGCTCACAAGGGCAAGGCTCACAAGGGCAAGGCTCACAAGGGCAAGGCTTCCATGGGCAAGGCTCATAAGGGCAAGGCTTCCATGGGCAAGGCTCACAAGGGCAAGGCTCATATATTTGAATCCGCGCTAATTTGTGAAAACGTATAGACACAAAAAAAACCGTATAGGAAATAAATCCTATACGGTTTAATCAGACTTGAATTAATCAAGTTTTAAGGAACGTTCCACGGCTTTGATGATTTTATCACGACACCAACCCTTTGAAACAGCCGCAATAACAGCCGAAAAGATCATTTCTTCCACACTCCCGCTTGTTTCCAATTCGGAGACGTTTTCAGCAGAAACAACTTCACCCGCGGCAATAGCAGAGTCTACCGCATCCTTAGCTTTCTTTGCGGCCGCTTTTTCTGATTTCTCTTTCAATGCCGCCTTTTCGGCATCGGTACGTACGCTTGCACGAACGGGAGAAATTTTCTTTTCCGCATTCCGGTAAGATTCGTATTCATCATGACCGGCAAGCTTAAGACCTGATTCTTTCAATGATGCTTTCAGAGCTTCCCGATTAGCTTTGATATTGCCTAACGCAATATCGCAAACTTTACGGGTTTCATCAGCTTTCCCATCAAAATAACTGATAGGATATCCGGAGCACTTTGAGAGGTTGGTAACAAGCTTTTTGCCATGAGCTACCTTTGCGGCTTTATCCGATGTATAGAGTGCCTTGCATGCACTTTTTACAACGTCCGGAGTCACTTCAATAGCTTCCACGCTTTTAGCGATGATTTTCACCGCTTCTACTGGCTTTTTCTTTGCGCTCATAATACTTCCCTTTGCAATAACTTAAGCGATATGCATACCCGATAGACACGCGCCTATCTTTGTGCCGCTTAAGCTTCTATCTATTCAATTTTCAACCCGCCTTGCGGGCCCTTAAGATCAATACTTCATGTAATGTTTAAACAGAGTGCACTATTTTTGGATGATTGTCAAACGACAAAAAGACAACAATATAAACAGGCATAATAGCCTTTAAAAATGCCGCTTTCCTTTGCGAATTGCCTAATTTAGGCAAAAAATAAACAGAGAGAGGGCATAGCCTGTATACATTGGAATTATCCGCTTGCATAAAACTATAATTTTGCCATGTAAACGCGCAATGCCAAGATCTAGCCAGACTTAGATATACTTAACTTATGAAGTGTAAACCCCTAAGCGGCAACGGGTAGGGAACCCCATGGGGGGCGGCACCGGCGGAGCGCCGGGGGTTTGCTGGGATTATCCACGCCCTCCGTGAGGGGTTATTATTACCATGGCTGCACCCCCCAAGGCCCCCCTTACCACCCCTTTTTGGCCCCTTTCTAGGTAGAGCTTTATACAGGACGTTCGGGGTTCCCATACCACTTTTGAACAAGACGCCACTATTTTGGTTGACATAGGCCCAACTGGATGGCAAATTGGTCGCGTTGATGAAAAACGTGCCGGTAGGGAATCCCGAAAAAAAATTTCGTGCCAGGGCACATTTGGTGGAGTAATGACAAAAGACAAACGACAAAATGGAGAAGCTGGTATGAGATTATTCAACAAATATGTAATGCTTGAGCAGCAGGAAAAAGGAGAGAAGGGGACCCTGATTCTGCCGGAGGACCTGAAAGAGGAGACCAGACAGCGCATGTGTGATGTGGTGGTTCTCTGCATCGGGGACGCAGTTGCGAATGTGAAGGTCGGGGATAAGGTCATTATCGGCCGGGTGCCTCCGCAGTGCATCTCTGCCCATCCGGAAGACGGACGTGCGGTTTACATCGTCCAGGAGGATATGATCCAGGGTGTGGTAAAATGATTCTTGAATGGGCCGTCGCAGTCATTATCGTCCTGATGCTGATCGAGACGGCCTTTGATTATTTTAAGTGGAAATTTTAGTCGGGGGTGTTATGCGCGGGGTTCTGGTGTGTCCGGAGTGCAAAGAACGAATGAATGTAGATTTGATCAGAGAGTTTACAAAGGTCAGGTGCCCATGCGGCCGCCTGCTGGATCGGGAAATAAACCTGTCAGGCGAAGAAGTGATTATAACCAGAGAGAGGATTAGAATATGAGTGGTGATCCGAGAGAAATGGAATCAGTGTTTATCAAGGGATTCAGGTTGATGGTCCCGGCGCGTGCAAAATCTTCCCGTGGTGATTACCGCATCTGGGTTGGTAAGACGGATAGAGGGGTAATCTCCTGCTGGAGGGTTCCGTTCCTGGTCAGACTGCAGTTCCTTTTCCACGGTCGCATATGGCTTGAAACCCTCGGGAACAATCAGCCGGCCGTTGCCCTCCATTGCAAAGAAACTATTATCAAGAAGGCGAGATGAATATAAATGACCTCCCACCAAAATTCAGAGCCCAGGCCAAAGAGCAACTTGCTGCTGGTAGTCGAGATACCCGTCAGGATGATCAGTCAGAATCGGATTCACACTATGCATTTCAGAAAAATACACACACTGCGGCAATTAGCGCACCAGTTTATCTCGTCGTATTGTGTTACCGCACCGCGGGTCTTAGATGGGATCTTGACAATGTCTCCATTAAACCCTTCCTCGACGGCCTTGTGGAAGCAGGAGTACTTAAAGACGATAGCTGCAAAGAAATCCAGGGGCTCATCACGCTCCCGTTCAAAGTCAAAACCAAAGCGGAAGAGCACACGGAGTTAGAGTTTTGGGATGCAGGGCACTTTGCAAAGCATATAGCAGCTGCAAGGCAAGAGAGATTATGAACCATAAACAGTACAAATTCACCGTTCCGGATATCGCTAAAGCGGCCGATATCCCGGAGGCCAGGGTTCGATATGCGATACGGACCGGTGCGCTTGTGCCCGAGGACCTCAAGAATGTAGCTGCTTTCGTGGCATCACACATACTGGATGATAACAAATGAATGAAGTAGCGGCACCACCCGAAATAAAACCGATCAAGGTCGAAAAGAAAAAGCCGACCGGCACCAAGGAATTGTCCACTATCGCCAAAGCGCTCGACGCCATCCATGACGGAATGATCACCTTCATGGATACAGTCGCTCGCAGCGAGGAGAAGGAAACCCAGATCGCCGCCCGCCTTTCTGAATTAACAAATGCCATTAAAGAGGAAGGATGCGATGATCCGGAAATCAGAGAAATCCTCAATGACATTGACGGGCGCGTATTCGAGGAGCAGTTCTATACAGAGAAGGGCGGCGGCAATGTAATCCGCATGACGGACGATACCAAATTCTCGCACCTGAGAGGGTTTGCATCCGAAGCTGCTAAGGTTTCGGCAGCAAAATTCAAAATGTCGGCCGACGACTACGTCCCGAAATCAACAGTTGTGCACCGGTTACAGCGATCTATTGATATTTTCCGCAAAGTGCTGAAGGAAAATGTTGGTCCGGCGGCCGGAGAGGATATCGTTAAAAACACCATGCAGGACATTATCGAGGTATGGGATGAGCAAGAATAAATCTATCGGGGCCCAGCTTCAAAAAAACATGGACAGTGACGAGGCGTACTCGTTTTACAAATACTTTGAGCCATGGGACGTTGAAGAGCGCGATTCGGACATATACAAAATTGCTGAAAAAGACGGCGTAAACCTATTCCATGAAGATTATATCAGGACCGGCAATGTAGGGAAGCATCCGTTTCAGTCCGGATACCTGCTTTCCACCAAGAAAAAGCGAGGCACCATCGGGCCCACCCAGGGCGGCAAGTCTATGCCTGCACTGATTGAGATCGGCTGCATGTGCTCCGGCGAGTTTCCAATAGCCCTGCAGTACGACAAAGGGGTGGATTCCGGGGTGGCACGCCTCATTACCACATTGAATATCAGCCGCTGGGGGCGCTTCAGCACAGAAACGGGCATGAAAATTGACCACGATACGAAAGCGCCGAGGGACGGAACATGGAACTGCGGCAATATTGTAGGCATTGGAAAGTACCCAAAAGAAAAAGTAATACCGAAAGAGATCTTTGACCGGAAGGTAGAGCGCGTTATCTGGATCGGCACCACCCGCAGGGCGATGCTGGAATCATGGTGGCCGCGTCTGACCGAAGAGGGACGCCGGATGTTTCCGGAAAAATTCATCGATAAGACCAAGGGCAACAACGGGACATCCCAGTCGGACGGGAAGCAGTTCGTTCATCTGGTCAATGGCATTACCCTGTCCTTGATTTCATACGAATCCGGGTTCAAAAAGTTTGAGTCCATCACGGCATGGGCGTGCTATTTCGACGAAGAATCTGCGGATGAACGCTGTCAGACAGCCGCAATGTCCCACTGCTGGTATTTTGCGCAGCAGATGACGCCATACAACGGCCTGACATACACAAAGGATTACTTCTTTCCGAAAGAATATGATCCGGATCGCGACATCTTTCATGCCACAGCCTATGACTCACCCTACATTACCGATGATGAAATCAAGTCATGGCGTAAGGATTTCCCGGACCACGAAATCAATGCCCGTATCTGGGGTGAGCACACGGCTGAATCAAATAAACCGTATTACAACGCGGCTAAATTACGCTCATGGACCAGGCAGATGGATGTGGATGAGCAGGGTTTTCTTGCTATATTTATGCCGTCGGAAGATTTTTACGGAGTCAAGCGGGTGAAAGGCGGAACGCTTCCCGGGCTCATGGATATAGAGGCAAAACTTGAAGTGGTCGATGAGGAGCGGGCCAATAATGATATAGGGCATAATATTGCGTTCCGCATTTATGAAGACCTGCGATTGGACGCAGCGTATTTTATTGTATCAGATGCCGCGAATGGAGCTGATCTGCCGGAGGATGCGGGAGATTATCAATCAGCCCTCGTGTTCAGAAGGGTAGACGGATCAGATCCGGTTCTGACGGCGGAGATAGAAACCACGCTGACCCCGGACCTTTATGCCATACCGATCATAGGACTTGCCTGCCGGTATTACAACAATGCATTACTTGCGGCGGAGGCCCCCTCCCGCGGCGCGGCGAATGGTATGTTCTTTTCTGAAATGAGAGAATATCCCTACTGGTTTGTGAGGTCTGTACAGAAGGCATCAACAAATAAATATCTCACACAACAAGGCTTTGATACCAATGTAGGAACCAGGAAAAACTTTTTTGATGAGATCGAAAAAATATTCAACAAGTACACCAAGGATGAGCTGCCGCCAATACCGAGCAAGACCATTTTTATTATGGCGGCCCAATGTACCAAGGTAATTAAAAATGGAACTATTCGTCCGGATCACCCAAGAAACAAACCGAATGATATGCTGGTCTGTTACGGAATTGGTTTATGGATAAATAAAATATTTCCAGAACAAATCAGATGCCGAACTAAGAAGAAAGATGTTCTTGCAAAAGCACCACGAGATTCGATAATTAGTCTTTTGACAGCGAAAAGGGCGGCTGAGAACATAATTGACCCTCACTTTCCAAGCAACATTGGAGCTAGGCGATGACTAAAGATGGGCGACACATTGAAGAAGGCGCGGACATTCTTGATGAGGATACACTCATAAAAAATATCCAGGATGATTATGAGTATTCATTCAGGGAGGCAAAAACTTATCTGGACATTGCAATCGCAATGAAACTTGAGCACGATAATGCCATCGATCCACGCAAGCTTCCCACCAGAAGTAAAATCTCAATCCCGCATAAATTTGCGCAGGTGGAGGAAGCATTAAGTAAAGCGCATGAATATCTATGGCCGCCGTCAAACCCGGTTTTGGCAGTGCCCTCCGGTGAGAATGCATCAATCGAAGATGCAAGGAAGGTCTCCGAAGGTTTATACAGGATGGCCAAGGATCGCATGGGGTGCCAGGTGGAATCACTTCCGACAGAACGCGATTGTGTGAAAGTAGGATTTGGATATGCCATAGTAGAACCCTGCAAGTTTCAGCAGCTTGAACCTTTCGTTATCGATATAGAAGACGGAAAATCCCACAACACCACGACAGAGATGGATATAGGAGATCCGATCAGCTCACTGCGGCAGCGCTATATCACTCCCGGCCAGATTATTCCATATCCAGATGGCTGGACAACGAATGGCCCATCCAGGGCCTCTACGATATTTTTCTGGGATTTTGAAACAGAACATAATTTCCGCAACCTATGCTCCGACGAAAACCTTGAAGGGCTCGACTTCGATACCGCCAAACTTAATGACGCGCAGATTGATGAAGTGATTGCAAAAGCCAAAGAGGGCGCGGCGGATTTTGTAGGAGAAACTTTTTCATATATCGCAAAACTCGGAGGCATTGATTATACGAAGCTCACCAATGCCGCTGATGGAGCCTCGGCAACCATTCCGATTCTGAAGGTCTATCGTGAAGGCGAGCACATATGGCTCGCCAATGGGGTGACAATTATTTACAGGCAGGCATCAAAAGCGCAGACTTACCGCTGCCCTATCCTGAAAATGTGTGCCGTGCGCGATGCTCAGCATTGGTATCCATACACCGCATCAGAGGCGCTGATGGATGTGAACTACAACCGCAACGTCTGGCTCAACATGATTACAGATATCATGACATGGAGCGCAAACCGGCCGCTGATTTATTCTTCCAGCTCATTCGATGAAGCTCCGAGTTTCGGGCCTGGGTCTGCGCCGATCCCCGTGGATGCACCAGACGCGAGAACCGGAGCGGCATTCCTAAGCCCTCCATCGCTTGCCAATGGAGACCTTCAGCTTGGTCAAATCCTTGATGAGCGTGCATCAGAGGTCAGCGGCGAAAAAGACTTCACACAAAAGAACTTTTCACGAGGAGGACAAAACGCATTCAACGACCTCCTCAACTCCAGCCGCGGACGTGAGCGAATTGCCGGGGCAGTAATGGAATCCGGATTCATGACCGACCTGTTCACCCAGATTTTGATCTATATGCAGATCGATGGCTTGGGGTATACAGGCAATGTCGTTGAATTTGACGAAAGAGATGGAGAGGAAAAGATCAGCCGGGTTGATGTATCCGGAAGCGATATGAAACAAACGTTCACGATTATGATTTCGCTGGATGCCAAACGCACTGCAACGGAGTTCAGCCCCTCTGAGCGCCTGCAGATCGGTCAGGTTCTGCGGCAGGACCCTGCGGCCAGACCTTATGAGGCGTGGAGATTCATATTAGGAAACGACGAGCTCACTCATCAGATGATTAAATCGCAGGACGAGGCTGAAGCCATTCAGCAAGAGGACCGTGATGATCAGCGTGCGGCCACCCAGGCCGGCATTAAATCTGCACAAGGAGCTCAGCCGGTGGCATCACCGGAGTTGGCAGGCGCGGAATTAGGCGGAGCACCGGGAGTATAATATGAAAAAAGATCACCAAGAAGCTTATGAGGACATGATCCGGAACTGCCCTGCCGAAGAGGTTGAATCCGTAATTAAAAAACTCAGCAGCAAATTATCCAAAATCACTGTAGTCAACGAATCATTCAGGAGTGATCCGCGCAAGGCTTTTTGTGAAATGAAGGAGGAGCAACTGCAGGATGCATTAGAAGCATACGGTAAAGTTCCGCTGGGAGAAGTTGATCTGGACCGCATCCCGCTAATCTTTGCAAGACTCCAAGCGGCAGAGGCTCAAATCCGCAATGACTTAAAGAATGTACAGAATTTGACTAATGGAGAAAAAGATCTGAAAAAACAACTTGAAATCGCCAAGAGAGTTTTGGCAGAAAAAATACAACCAGGAGGAAGAGCGTGACCAAAGAACAAAAAGCGAAACTTGATAGCCTGCGGCTGAAGCCGGCGGATGACCTCTCCGATACAGAAAAATCGGAACTCAGCCTTCTCATTACCATTGAGAAGCAGGCAAAGCAGATTACAGAAAAAGACAGTCTGATCGGAACAAAAGGAACAGAGATCGAAACGCTTAAAAACAGCATCGATTCAACGTCAGGATCAGAAAAGGCCGCATTGCAGGAGTTGCTCGCAACAAAAGAGGAGGCACTCGAAACGATGAAGATCGGACTCGATGCCCTCAAAGATGCGCAGGAACTTACGGCCGCATCAATTTCACCAGATAAACCTGGGCACGGAGACACCGTAGACCCGAAGGAAGTCACTGCACTTGAAGCCAAAGCTTATGCCGATCCGAAGGTTCGCGCAGAAGTGGAGGATCTTTTCAAGGCCATGGACGCGAGTGATAAAGTAGCATTCCGCACCAAACCGGCCTTTAAAAAGATGTTCCTGGAGCAAGCGCTCGGCACCGGAGGCGACGAAACGGATGATACTCCCTGGGGAAACACGGTGGGAAAGAGCAATGAGGAAAACGATGAGTCCGATGAAGAACGGATTAATCGCCTCTTCAATAAACAAGCCGGCGACTTTCGCAAGTTGCCACCCAATAGCTCGGGACGCAGTGGGCGCGGGAGAAATCTTCCTGCAATGCCCAAAGCTGCCGAGCGTGAAGTTGACACCAGAGCCCAGTAACTAGGAGAATAAGCTATGAAACGTTATCCAGGTCTTATGACCACAACCTCACCGAGTGCATTGGATGCATTTGATGAGTTCAGCCACCTGCGCGTAGTCGAATGGGATAATCGCCCTGCAGATGTAAAACTGCGCAACAAAGAAAATGATGCTGCACTGTTGGAGTTTGTAAAAAAAGCCCCGCTGAAGACCAACACCATTAAAAACCCCGTCGTTCGGTACACCATCGACGGAGCGCTTGCCAATTATACGCAGGCAACAGCTGCCAAATCAGCAACCGATACGTCTATCGCAGTTGAAGACGGAAGCATCACTGCTGCCGGACACACTCTGATCGTCGTTTCTACCGGTGAAGAACTGCGTGTAGCCTCGGTTAGCGGAAATACCGTTACCGTAACACGCGGCGACCACGGTCCTGCCTATGCAATTCCTGCCAATGCAGAGCTTCGTCCGGGCGCTCCGGTAATCGGTGAGACCGGCAAGCTGAAAGATTCGCATACCAGTTATCCTGGAGATCCGAGCTATAACTTCATCACGCTGATGGGTTATAAATTCGAGATGTCCACCATGCAGATCAATGCTGCTATGGAAGGCGACTGGGGAACCTGGGATAAATATTCCATGGATACCAAGTATCAGGTCGAATATTCACTGCAGAATGCCCTGATCTTCCAGCATCGCAGCAGCGAATCCAGCTACACCAACCCATCCGACTCTTCTGCGGAAAATCACGTTTACCGTGGCGCAGGTCTGATGGAGCAGATGTCCGGAAACGTTCTCGACCTCGGCGATAGCGGCACCAATTTCCTTTGGGAAAACGTAAATGACTTTGTGAATCCGATGTTTGCTTCCGAGCTCTCCTCTGACACCAAAGACGTTTTCAGCGGCCACAACCTTTGGGCTGATATGCTGCGAACCTCCCAGCAGGCAGGCGCTACTGATGGCGCAATTGCTATTAACGCTGACTACGGCTCGAATATGTTCACGCTCCACACCACCGAAGGCAAGCGCGTCAACGTGCATAATGTCGGCGGCATGGACGGTGAAATGGCTAACCTCGGGTTCGTTCTCGATGCAGCTAATATTGGCGGGTCGCAGTATGAAGGTCTCGGACCCCAGTGGTTCCTGGATCTCCAGGCAAACGACGAAATCCTGAAGCGTGAAGCCGGATACTTCACCTCATGGGAAACTCACATTTATGATCGCACAACCATGGGCGTTATCCGCGGCGGCACTAAGCCTCTGATCGTCTAATTAGTACTAGGAGCAACTGAATGACCATCAATGAAAAAGCGAATAAAGTAGGGCTTCCGGTCGATAAGGTGGTGGAACTCGCGTTCCACGCCGGACTCGACTCGGAGGATATGGACCGTAAACTGGACAATGTCGAAGCGATTACGCTGGGGAAAGTTGTGAATCAATACCTTAAAGCCAGGAGTGAGCCGAAAGATGAGCATACTCTCGTCCGATTTTGGACCAAGGCAACAAAGCATATGATTCAGGCTGGAAATGAGCGTATCGAATTTAAAGACAACGTACTGGTGCTGGACAAAAAAGATGATATTGGTTTGATCTCGATGATTCGTGGATTGCGCAATATCGTTGGACGGTACAGCATCTACGAAGTTATCGACGAACCACACGCGGATGAGTCTGATGAATCTGTGGCATTCAGTGATATGCTGGAAGATATAGCATTTACAGGACACAATCGTGAACGTTCCAAGGCGGGTATCAAATCAATTCGCGCCATGTTTTCGCCAGAAGAACTGGAGAGCATGGGTGAGCATGGGTTTGACCCCCGAAGGTTGGTCATGAAGGCGCTGCGTACTAAGTCGCTTAAACTGGTAAGTAATAACTGATAACAGGAGAAATACCATGGAACGAGATACCTCAAGAAACTCATTTGTCGGAAACGGCAAACTTAACGCCGTACTTACGGCAGCACTCGACGACAGCGATAAACCGCTGATCTACATCAACTCTGATCTTGGCCAGCTCGCTGGTGAAGATGCGCGTAAACGCATCGACAAGCAGACTGTGGCATGCACCACTGCCGGACAGGTAACGCTGAAGCGGTATATGGTTGACGAAACTGGCGCAGCTTTGGCCAGCGGCGTTGTATGCGGCATTGACGGAACCGATTATACCACCGGATCAGGCGGCGTAATCACCGATACTCTGGCTATTGCTACGTATGCAACGGTACAGGCCATGCTGGACGGCATCAATGCCCTGCCAGGCTACAAGGCCCTTATCGGCGATGCGCTCACCACAACGCCGTTGGCGACCGGTAAGCATGTTGCCTTGACCGAGACCAATATTCCGCATATCGGAATGGAAGCACTCGGTATCTGCACGAACGATGCCTCTGCATCAGAGGTTGTGTATCTGCGTATTGGCCTTCCGACCCGCAAGGATCGTGACCCGATTCAGTTGCTGCAGGTTCGTGGAAAGATTACCGCAGTCGCAGGTGGTTCGGTTACATTGTATGGCGATGATCAGGACGATTATGTTTCTGATGGTTCCCATCTCATCGAATATGATGCGTGGACACCGGCCACCAATAACACTCTCGAAGAGTTCATGGGTGACAATATCCTTGAAGCAGCTGACCTTCGCGGTCCGATTGTGTTGAAAGTCGCGGCTACAGCTATTGATGGCGCAGACTTCCATGTGAAGTACCGTCAGGCACTTGTGTAACCGGTAAACGGCTGCAAACTGAAAAGCCCTCTCTCCGGAGGGGGCTTTTTTTAAACAAGGAGTCTGTCATGAAAAAGTCCATTCTTATGCTTGGAATATTCGCGCTTGCCTTTGCGGCATCAGCGCAAATGCCGTCTCCACGAAGGCAGGCTATTCTCGATAGCCGCAGGTTTGAATTAAAAGTGGCTATGGGTGATATAGCCGGATACTCTTATGTAAACAAGTTCGGGGTAAACTTAGCTGTTGGGGCCGCAACCACTCCGGAAGATGTTTGGGAGCATGGAGGAACGTATGTTTATGACGCCACCAATACCGCTCCCATCGCTTACGTAAGCTCTGATGCAGCTGCGGATACCAACCAGGTCATCAAAATCACGGGCCTCGACATCGACGGCTACGAAGTTACGCAGACCATCACACCAACCGGAACCACTGTTCTGGAGCTGGACACACCGTTGTGGCGAGTGTACCGCATGTCGATTGTTGGGGATGTCTCCTTGACTGGCATGTTCTATTGCCACACTGATGCAACCCCGACGGCGGGAGTCCCGAGTCCATTAAGTTCAACCCGGGCGATTATCGACGACGGGAATAACCAGACCCTGATGTCCCTATACACAATCCCAAAAGGCAAAGTCGGCTTCTTCTATATCGGAGAGGTAGGCGTTCAGCTTGAGGGAAATGCGCGTGATTTGGCAGAGTATGCCCGGATTCAGCTGGAAGGCCGCCCCTACGGAGGTGTATTCCGAGTGAAGAAATCCGTGTCATGTATTGTGGGAGGCAACACTGCATATCGTGGTGAGCGGATATTCCCGCAGGCGACCCCGGCCCTCACTGACATCAAGGCAACTGCGGTTGAGGCAACGGCTGATATGGGCCTTTGGGTTACATTTGAGATTTTACTTGTAGATGAGTCTGAATTTAGCACATCATATCTACAATCGATAGGGCAACCAGGCTATTAACAGGAGAGATTGATGAAAAGTATTACCAGCGTTATTATTATAACCGCGCTATTTTGTGCACCATTGGCGAAAGCAGCATTCGGACTTGAAAATACAGTAACATCAAGATACACAACAGTGGCAGCTGATGCAGCCCTGGACCGGATCACAAACCTCGTAGATACCGTCATCGTGGATGATACCACAAATACAGCGGCAAACGGAGTCATCGACCTTGGAAGCCTGTCTCCCGCCAACTATACCGCCGTCAGTAATGCGGCCATGGGGGCGGTGCAGGGCAGTTCTGACTCATATATAACAGTCAGGCGAGGATCTACGGCAGAGGAAAGTTGGGGTGCTCTTACAAACGCATATGCCTCTGCAAAA
>Ga0098052_1000329_pt1 | contig 29910 bp, 59 predicted proteins | sample 15_taG_FD_81591 | JGI IMG/M metagenome (GOLD analysis project Ga0098052, IMG submission 81591) | Marine viral communities from the Subarctic Pacific Ocean - 15_ETSP_OMZ_AT15312 metaG | ecosystem: Environmental > Aquatic > Marine > Oceanic | place: Pacific Ocean | collected 2015-01-18
GAGCCTATCACGGTTACGGGGCAAGGTTATGCTGAAAAGATTGACGGGAAATTAGTTTTCGGGCGTAAATCAAGTACCCGTACACTTGTTAACTTTTGTGAAGATTATACAAAGGAACAAGTTTTGGAAACTGCAAAGGAAATTTTGTTAGCATGGGAAGCCCCATCGACCCGCAAGTCTAACAAAGTGCAATTGACGGATAAAGAAGACGGTTTAAGCCTGAACACTGAAACCAATAACTTTAACTTTACCTTGTTAGTTCATAACGAGACTTACAAAGAAGATGCATCTAACAAGGCAAAAGCGGGTAAAGAAGTCAAGCAAAAAGCTACGCAACCTGAAACGGTTTTGAAAGCTACAATTCGCAAGCGGTTTGAAAAGAAGCTTAAGTCTTATACGGTTACAGAAGGAAAGTTTGCTTCCCTGTCAATTGCAGGAACAAAATTTCTCTCAGAAGAAGTAACTTTCTAGTTGACAACAAAGCAAGGGGCAACTATAATAAGCCCCTTGCAATAATTGTCATCTTTAAACTAGGGGGTTGCCTATGGGATTATGTGATTACCCGCAACTAATTATTCTGATAATAGTTCTTGCGTGGATACTTATTAAATGATACACTGAAGGAGCGGGGGGCATTCCCCGCTCTTTCTTTTGTTCAATACATTAAGATATTCTAATGTATCAATATTCACTCGACCCTACCTATAGTCTCCTACTACGGATTGGATATATTGTCAACCGATATTATCAATTAAATTCATTAAAAATAAATCACATTAGGGGGTTGACGGTTGCATATAATCCGATAAAATAGGGGCAACTTAAACGGAGAATATAAAATATGGCAGTATATCAGAACAATGTTAAAGCCCCTGAATTGAACTTCAAAGACCGCGATGCCTATACAGCATCCATCGACCAGTACTTCAAAGATACGAAAGCCGATCTTATTAAGGCGGGATACAATGAAGCCGATACGGGCAAGGTGATTCGTTTCCCTGTAGCAGATGGGTATGCAGAATACATGGTTGCATCTTCCAACGGGAAAGGCGTATTGATTCACATGGAACATATGGATGCCTATTCCTTCCAGTATGCCGATTTGCTTACAGGGAAGGAAATCAAAGAAGAAATTGCCACCGCAAAAGCATGGGAAAAATTATTTAAATAAACTATTGACAGTTGCCCCTAATCCGATAAAATAGGGGCAACTTAAACGGAGAACACAATATGTTACAGGAAATCGTAAGAAGTGAAGTAAAGAAAGCAGTAGCCCTTGCCCGTTCAAAACACCCTCAGTATCATATCCCTATGCCTAGCGTTGCATTCTCTAACAGAATGACAAAGACGGGCGGAAAATGTGGATTGCGTCAAGGGCATTATACAGTTACCTTTTCCCTTCCAATCATGCATGACAATGACATTACCGCCTATTGTGAACAAGTGGTATATCATGAAGTTGCTCACATGGTTGACCGTGTAGTTTATGGAGAATGGGGTCACGGTGCTACATTCTATCGGGTAATGCGTACCACGTTGGAACGTTCAGAACGTCAATCAACTCGTTATCACACGTTCAAAACCGCCCCTACCAAAAAAATGGCACGGGATTTCGTTTACAAGTGCGCTTGTTGCGGGTATGAAATGGGGTTTACTTCAATTCGCCATAACAAAGCCCGTAAAGCTTTGGAACATGGCGGGTGCTATCGCCATCCAACTTGCCCCCACCCTCACAATCGGTTCGAATATGTTGGATAAATAAGTTGACAGTTGCCCCTAATCCTATAAAATAGGGGCAACTTAAATAACAAAGGAGCAATATGCAAATTACTACATGGACAAAAGAAGAATTAGATGAACACGTAATCTCAATTGAACGGGATATGATCAAAGAAGGTGAGATTTGTGGAAATTGGCGAAATTCAACCGATCCAGATGAAAAGGCAGAGTTGAAAGAAGATGCCTATATCTGCCATCTTCGTTCTATCAAAGATGCAAAGGTGATGGGAAAGGAAAATTACGATGCCGAAAAGATGCAAGCGGTATTTGATTGCGAACATGAAGAATTGACTGCAAAAGAATTCGAAGATTACCTAAACTAATGATTGACTTTCTCATTATCCTGTGTTTATATGTAATCAGCATTTTGATACAGGGTAATGATAACGGAGATGACTTATGAAAACGATTCAGGCAGTAAAGGGAATGAGCCTCAAAGGGTTGCAAGTTCATGATAGAGATGGTAAAAAAGTCTATCCAAAGTTCTTGACATATCCAGAAATGCAAGAATGTATCCACATGCAACGAGGTTCAGTACAGAAAGGCGGGATTGATCGTTATGCCCCGTTTAAAATAACCAAAATAAAAGATTGACAAATTTCATTCACAGCGTCATGGTTGTGTCTCCAATGTGGATTGGTTATCCACGCCAAGCCCCTACCGATCTCCGGCGTTTTCGGTAGGGGCTTTTTTCTATAGAGTTGTCGTCCTACTACACAAACCACATTATGTCAAGCGAATAATTCAAGAAACTTTCTTCACATTTCCTCTTGACGGCTGTGTATAATCCGATAAAATAGGGGCAACTTAACAGGAGAAAGACTATGGATTACACTTCACACTTCAATGACATAATTAAAGAGGGCTTTTCCAATGAGGTAGCCCTTTTAACGGTGGTGTTATATTCCATGAACGTTACAAAGAAAATGAAAAACCGCCATATTAAAGCGGGCGTTTTCACTGAAGAGTTGTTGACAAAGTTCAAAAAGACAATGTGGGAAGAGGATGAAACGCTTGTCAATGAAGCTATTTGTATATGGGAAGTCTTATACGATCACCACTTATGCCAAACGTTCCAAGGTATGGGAGGTTGTAAGTACAAAACAATTCGTGAATTAATGGCAGAAAAAGCCTTGACGAAAGAAGATAATCCTGTAAAATAGGGGCAACTTAAACGGAGATAGACAATGCGTAAAGATTATACAATACACAGTATCACCTTCAAACCTACCACCTATCGGGATGACTCATCCTTTAAACATCCCTCGGATCAATCTCCCTTCAAATTTAAACGATGGCGTGTTGAAGCAATCGGGCGTGATGATGACTATGTAGAAGGTAAAAGTCATCCCGAAGATGAATTCATGGGTGGTGAAGATCATACAGAGTTCACCGAATGGCGCAAGAAAGATGAAGACTTTAACCCTAACGAGTTCCTTCTTTCATTGGTTGCAAACTTTGAAGAGCTTGCAGAAGCCGATGAACATTATACCAAGTCTTTCCGTTGCTTCATGCAATTCATTAATCATTATGGAAATGATATGAATGATAACATTACGGATGATGATACAGTGCCAACCGTTGAAAGATTTGCTAAAATGTATGGACTTCCAACCCTTAATATACTACCATTTAGCAAGGCACGGGAAAGATTCTGGCATCAAACTTATATGTTCTATAGCACTTGCAAAGTTCTTACATATCTGTTCGACTTCAAACATTGGGGAAATGTGCTAGGTGATGTGGATAAATTTAAGGAAAATAAACATGAAATAATCATTGACGAAGAAAGTTAATCCTGTAAAATAGAGGCTCAATCAAACCACTAGGAGCAAGATCATGGAACGAGTAAATGTTATTAAAGTAAGCATTGCAGATGGTATTGTAGAATCTATGGATTCGTTTGAAGAGTCCACTGAAGGTAATCAGAAAGCAGAAGAGCGTTTTCTTGAAGTATGTTCTGAAAGCTTTTACAACTGGGATGAGTATACCGATCATGATAAACAAGTAATTATTGAAAATGGTTATGAAAAATCGGGTATTTATACCGTTCAAATATTTCACAGTTAATTGTTGACGGGCTTCCATTATCTTGTATAATGGAGGCTCAATCAAACCAAAGGAGTTACATTATGAAATATCGTGTTAAAATTGCAGGACTGAAGATCTCCGACAAAGACCGCAACATCGAAGTAACGGCGGTATCTGCAATCAATGCAAAGGAAATTGCAAAAATGCGTTATAAACGTGAACCGTTGCAAGCGGTTCGCCTTGGAACTCAACCTTCCACGGTTCAAACCATGGAAGAAATGCGCAACGATTTCATTACTGCCAAAGATGAAGGCAATAATGAGCTTGCAAAGCGTACAGAAAAGGCGTTTTATTCGACGTTGGCACATCTGAAGGATGAAATGGATGTTGTTGCTTATAACATGGCAATTAAACATCTGCCAGATTTGCCACCTTTAGGCAAATAAAGTTGTTGACAGTTGCCCTTATTCCTGTAAAATAGGGGCAACTTAAAACCAAAGGAGCAAAACTATGGATGTAGCGGAATTGATTGAAGCAAAAAACTTTCTGGAACAGGGGTTGGGGTGTTCTTGCGAAGATGCTAAAGATGGATGCATGTCCGATGCATATGAATTGATCAGCAAATTTATTGAACAATACGGTTAAATAATCTATTGACAAAGTTGCCCTTATTCCTGTAAAATAGGGGCAACTTAACAGGAGAAAGAAAATGGATGCATTTGAATTAGTTGAAGGATTGGCAAGCACTGGAATGTTCGCAGAAGAAAAAGATGAAAAAGATGTTGACGAAGAAAGCTAATCCTGTATAATAAAGGCTCAAACAAACCAAGGAGTTACATCATGTATGCTATAATCTGTATCGGTGAAGATGGAAAGTATGTACGGGCAACCTCTAAAACGTTCGCAACTCCAGAAGCAGGACGGGAATACAAAAATACCGTTGCCAAAGGTAATGAACCGATCATGGTTCCTGAATACCTCGTTGATGACGCAATCTCAATCAACAACAAGCGTCTGGAAACTGAAGCAAATAAATCATAAAAAAGGGTTGACGAAGAAAGTTAATCCTGTATAATTAAGGCTCAAACAAACAAAACGGAGAAATACGATGAGTAAGACATATCGCAGAGAAAATCGTGGTGAAGGGCGCAAGCCTAAAGAAGTTTCCCGCAAGTCTAAGCGGAATTCGGTACACACTGAGCTACAGCAACTGAAACGCCGATAACACTTTTCCGCTAGGGGCAATTTTAGACAAGTCTTGATACCTCTGTCGCCCCCCAAGCCTCTAGCGGAACCCCCCTAATTTGTCAATTATAAATTACTAATTATAGATTTAAAAAAAGCCCCTATAGTGTAGGGGTTTTTTTGTGTATTTTTATATTGACGGCTTAAGTTAATCCTGTAAAATAGGGGCAACTTAAAGGAGATAGCATGGCAAAGATCAAAATATATCGCATAGAAAATCTTGACAGTGGAACGGGATTTTACAACTGCAATAACCATAGCCTTTACTCTATTATAACTGAACGTCAACGGGCAAGGCTCTTCGATGAAGTCAAATGCCCGAACCCTTGGTTTGATGAAAGATTAGAAATGCCCGATGGGATTAGCTCATATCGCTTTTGTTTCACTAGCAGAACTCAAATGTTCAAGTGGATTCCCCGTGCAATCCTCAATCACTTTGAAAAAGGCAACTATTTTCATCTGGTTGTCAAGGAGATTGATGAAGAATTTGTACAGAAGGGAACATTGCAAGCAATCGTTAAGCGGAATGAATGGGATAGCACTGAACCATTACACAAAAGTTATCAATCACTGTTAGGAAGATAATTTAAAAAAGGGGTTGCAAAACCCCTGTTCTTCCTGTTATACTGTTATAAATAATTGTATGAAATGTGAAAACTTCAAAGAACTGACTGACTGGCAACTGACTGTCTTACGTCAACATATATCTGATAATAAATATTATCTAGGTGAAAAAGGACGGATCGTAAACACTGACATAGCAGAAGAAGACTTTTTCAGACTTTACGGTGCTAAAGTTTGTCATGATTTACGCTTGACATTCTGCAATGATCGCTGTAAAGTCGTGTCGTGCGAACTGCGTGACCTCTTCAACTCCCAAGGGTAGCTCACCTACTACACAATCCACATCCTGTCAACCCCCTAATTGCATAAAAGATAGTTGAAAATAATGCTAGGCAAGTTAAAACAATCCGCTATAATAGGGGCAACTTAAACGGAGAAAAGAACATGGCATGGATGAATCAGGAAAAGAAGAAAGAACTCGCCCCGAAAATCAAAGAGATCTGCAAGCGTCACGGTGTTAAAGCTACGCTAGGCGTTCGCAACCATTCAACATTAGTGTTGAATATCAAAGAGGGAACAATTCCCTTTGACCTTGGAGATCGAGGGCATATGCGTGTTAATGAGTATCACTTTGAAAAACACGCAACCGGAAAGGCTTTGGCGTTCCTAACAGAAATTGTTCCTGCAATGAACGTCGGAAACTATGATAACAGCGATGTTCAAAGCGATTACTTTGACGTTGGATTCTATACCGATATTAATATTGGAAAATGGGATAAGCCATATATTCTGAAATAAAGTTCACTTAGGGGGTTGACAACCCCCAACAATCCGATAAAATAGGGGCAACTTAAACGGAGAAAGAAACATGGAAAAGCGAATCATTGGATACAAGGCAATTGCTTCAACATCTGCTAGTGGATTAAACGAATTGGTAAACGATGCAATGACCGAGGGATATACGCCCGTTGGAACGGTAGCAATTGAACAACCCGTAGCAATTACCGATCACGGCTCCAAAGATCTTTATGAATCTCAATCCATGTATGTTCAAACCATGTACATGTATGAAGGTGCCGTCAATTTAAATGAGGAAGGTTAATTGAAGATCACGGGAACAAACAAAGACTTTCACGCCGTTTGGGACTGCAATGCCCAACGGTATGAAGTTTTCAAAGGTGTCAAGTATATTATCACAGTATATTCGATGCGATTAGTTAATAATTATATCAATTAAAGGTTGACGGGTTTCCTCTATCCTGTAAAATAGGGGCAACTTAAAGGAGATACCATGAGAATTGCAATGATGTACACTTGGCAGGGAATAGCAGGAGGCTCCAAAGGTCTTGTTAAAAAGGTAAGCAAAAGCGGTAAGTCTGATCATACTGTTCTGGAAGTCAAGTTTGATTATGGCGAAACTCGCACTGTTCCATTGGCTTCCACAATCTCCGAGCAAGTTTATATTTCCCGTAATCTTTACCCGATAATCCCTTGACAAAACAATTTAGACCTGATAACATAGGTCTTTAAGTTAGAAAATTGTGAACCCAAACACGCCTCCCTACTCACTGAGGAGTAGGGAGGTTATTTTTTTATGCGAGGTTTCTTTGAAGCACCTACTATTAATTCCATCCTATGTCAACCCCTAATGCAATAAAAGATAGATAAAAATAGTTGAAAATAATGCTAGGCAAATTAAAACAATCCGCTATAATAGATCACATAACAACAAAGGAGCTATAAAATGAAGATTGGAGATCTGGAACAAGTAAATGGTTTGATGAAACAGCGTGATACTTGCATCAATGCACGTTCGCAAGCTGAAGTCATGATTGAAACCACTATGGATGATGATCATTTCTATGGAACTATTTCCCGTTTTGAAGATGGTTCAGGTCATCAAATCCAACTGAACGGTACTTACGTTGCGGTTGAAGTTGCAGAAGCAACCATTGACATCCTGACAAAGAAGATTGCAACCATAGATGAAATCCTGACAGGGTTGGGAGTAGAACTGTAAAAATAAAGTGAAAAAAGGGGGTTGACAACCCCCGATAATCCGATAAAATAGGTGCAACTTAAAACCAATAGGAGAAATAAAATGCAAGTATACATTCAAGGCAAGTCTAAAGCTCAAATCAACCGTGACCTCAAAGCGGGTAAGCCTGTTGTTGCAAAAGAAATCAGTATGTTCAATACTGAAAATCACGCCTTTGAAAACCTGCCTGATGGTACTGTTGTCAAGGTGTTTGAAAATTACGTTGGCGGTCAACCCTATGCAAAGTCTTACGGTCAAGTGAAGAACGGTAAAATTTCCTAACCCTTTAACCCCCAAAGCCCCACCTGCAATATGGAAAGGGGCTTTGTTTCAAATATCCCTGCAATATGGAAGATATGGGGTTTATAGATATTCCCTCCTACTATAGAAGCTCCAACGTGTCAACCCTTCATTCAATAATAATTCATTAAAAATAAGTGAAAATAATGCTATGCACTATTTGACAATCCGCTATAATAGATCACATAACCAACACAGGAGATACACTATGAATACTCGTAAGATGAAAGTTGCAGACTTCAACAAAGCACTCGTTATTGCGCAAGCGGATGTTAACATCGATCCAGTAGAGTATGAAACCGATCACATGTTTGGTTGTGGATTGAAAGGGTTTGTTCCCGTTGTTGTCCGTATTGAAGAGGTTGCCCGTTTTCTTATTTGGCAATGTGCGCAATTTGACGGCGGTTGGGATGAAGAAGAAAGTGAAAACTGCAAATACATTGCAACCCGCAAGTTTCTATTGGAGGTGAAATAATATGGCAACTGTAAATAAACAGCAAATTATTGATTATGTTAAAGCTTGTATGGATTGCAACCCTGATAAGGGATCGATCACCGCTGTAAAAGAAGCTTGTGAATTGTATGAATTTGACTTGACAGAACAGGAGATAAATGACATGGCATACGGTTGCCTATGTTTCTAAGCATTAAAAAAAACTCACATTAGGGGGTTGACAGTATATGCATTTCATAGTAGGCGAATGTAGGATAGTTGCCCGAAAATAAAACGAAATAAACTATTGACGGGGTTGAAAGATCCGCTATAATTAATCGCATAACAACAAAGGAGATACACAATGGGTTCAGATACACCAGTAGCACAAGTAAACGGAGTTGACCTTTTTATTTCAGTTGAAGCGATTCTCATCGGGTTTAATCCCGAAAATGCAGACATGACATATCCTAATGGAGAGATTTGGGGACGCTCTTATGTCGTATCGGCTCACACTGAAGAAGGTTGCTTTCTTCTTTCCGCTCATGATGGATTGCGTGAAGAAGGATTAGACGGGGCTGTATCAGATGTAGCCTTTTATTCAGAGCTACCAGATTTTAATCCATCCCTTGTTGCGGGTTCTCATTTTGAATCTAATCAATCTTCATACGATTGGGCAGACGTACAGGAACCACGCTACTAATCAAAAGGCGAAAGCCTTTAGACCTCTCATTGCCTACTATAAATCTATAGGATATGTCAACCGTTTTATTTGAGATAATTACCTAAAAATAATACAAAATAATTGTATACAACACTCGACCATCCTGTATAATAGATCACATAACCAAAACAAGGAGCTACATCATGGCAGTTGAAGTAATGGAAAACGGCGGGTTCGCAATCAAAGGTAAAGAAGATATCAACAAGTTTCGTTTGGTGTCTTTGGCTTCGGCACTTCGCCTTAATATTAAAACCGGCATGAAAATGAGCCGAGGCCCTTCCCCCGCAACTATCATCAAAAAAGAATTCGGGCTGAAAGGGAACAACCGCAAAGTGTATGATCAATTCGTTAAAATGCACGGTCTTCTTAATCGCTTTGAAGAAGAAGAAAACAAAGTACACTTCACGGTACATTAACGAAGGGGCGCAAGCCCTTTTAATTTCCCTAGATTCTTACAAAGAGTCTAGGATTTTTTATATACCTATCATCTCCTACTACACAAGCGACATGAATACAACAACTATTATCAACTAAATTAGGTGAAAGTTTATTCACTTTTATCTTGCATCAACTAGACAATCCGATAAAATAGGGGCAACTTAACAGGAGATACACCATGACAACAACCCAGAAAATTATCATCAAAGCCCTCGCCAAACTCATTCGTGAAATTGATCCAACTATTTCCCAAATCCGTTCTGAACGTATTGCCCCGCTCGTTCCTGTTTACCTTGTGGATTTGGAAAGCCATCCTATAAGCGATGAACTTGTTCCGGTTAAGTCCGAAATGTTGGAAGCTTTCATTCGGGGCGTTGCAATCGGTATTGAATCCGAACGTGAATAAATGTTAAATAAGGGGGTTGACAACCCCCGAACATCCTGTAAAATATGGGCAACTTAAACGGAGAAAAGAACATGGCATACAAAGCGATAGAAGATTCAAAAGTTCAACTGCACTGGGTTAAGTCTGATGATTGTGAGTGCGATGATTGTGAGGCAACTATGATCACTTCCCCCTGTGAATTGGTTGATTATGGTGAACCCGCTTGCGGTTGTGATCTGGTGATGACTTACGATCACACTGAAATTGAAGAAGATTAATTCTTAACAAGAGAATCCCACCTTTTCCCTTGGAGGTGGGTTTTCTCTTAACACCTATCATCTCCTACTACACAATACATATCATGTCAACCGAAACGGTGATAAAAGTTACCTAAAAATAAGTGAAAGTTTCTATAGACAACATCGATGCATCCTGTAAAATATGGGCAACTTAAACGGAGAAAAGATTATGGCTACATTCCACGTTCAGACTCAGACTATTGAAAACTATGGCGCACACGCGGAGTCTGGAAAGCTTTCCGATGATAACTCCTATTGGAAATTTAAAGGGGCGCATGATTATGTCATCCACGGTATTTCAACCCGTCAGCAAGCCCTTGCTTATATTTCCCTCCTGTGTTCTAAAAACAATTCCCTTGGATATGTCAGCTATCCTGCCGACTGTCAAGAGGTTGCCATGAACTTCCAAACCGAACGGGAACTTGATCAACTGGAATACGAAGGGAAGATCACATATCCAGCCGAACGGTTTGACGTTCAAATCCACTGTCTTAAACATAACATAGAGTTTTAATAACTCTTACAAAGAATCCCCTCAGATTTGAGGGGATTTTTTTTGTGCATTTAATTTGTCAAACCAGTTGACAATCATATGCCAAGTGTAGTAGGACACGAGAACTATCATTCCTTATTGAGATTCAATCTAAAGAACGTTAGGGGGTTGACAGGATCATTTAATCCTGTAAAATATGGGCAACTTAAACGGAGAACACAACATGACAGCACATATCTCACAGATGTTAGAACTTGACACTATCCACGTTGACGGCGATGAAGGCTTGATCCATATTGAAACGAAGCTTCACCTTGGAGGCGCACGGATTGCTACCAGTGCTGTTGAATACTGCATCAACGATCAAGATGAAGAATATGAAAACGAGCTTGACTTGACTGAGGCGGTCATGAAGCTTGGAGAGGCTTGCCCTGTTACCCCTGCAACTGTTGACGGTCAATATGCTGTGGTTGATAACGGTCAACTTCGTGTACTGGCTTGGGAAAATAAAGACAAAGTTATGTGTACAATGGAAGTCTTCAAGAAGTCCTAACCAGAAACCAAGGGGGCGAAAGCCCCTGCAACTCTTTAAAAGATCTAATTTCTTTTAAAGAGTTTTAAAAATTTAGGATGATATGTCTCCTACTACACAACGCCATCGAGTGTCAACAGAAACTACAAAGAAAATGACATGAAAATACATGAAAATAAAGTGCGATTTTTGTTGTGCGAATATTTCAAACGTGTAAAATCATGTACATATTCAAACAACAGGAGAAATGAATATGGAAAATCGTTATTCGGATTTGATCAAAGCTTCTAATAAGAAGCGCGAACACGGGGATTGCGCCGTTAAAGCCTTGGCGGTAGTTACTGGCAGATCTTATAACTTTGCACATAAGACCCTGAAACGAATGGGACGTAGAGATCGCATGGGAACACCTCGCATAATGACACTTCGGGCGGTTCAATTGCTAGGGTTCAAATTGAAGCTTGTTGAAAAACATGCGATGAACAAAGCCAAAACGGTACGCACCTTGGAAAGCAAAATCCCTAGCAAGGGGACGTTTCTGGTACACGTTAGGGGACATGTAATAGCTGTTAAGGGCGGTATGATTCATGATTGGAGCTATGATAGTTGCAGAAGAATACAGGCAATTTACAGGGTATCTAAAGCCTAACGGCTTTTTCCTCAAAACTTCCCCGTCTAATACACGGGGATTTTTTTTTGCATTTAGTTCATCGAATGGGTTGACAACTATATATCAAGTGTAGTAGGGCATGAGAACTATCATTCCTTATTGAGACGGAATCTAAAGAACGATTTAGGCAACTTAGGGGTTGTACTATTTATTCATTCCTGTACATTTGTATTCAGTTGCGAGGGATTCGCCTTTGCACTTCACGTTTCATCGGAGATATGTTATGGCTTTAATGGGAATGACTCACTCACTGGAAAGGGAACTTATTGCAGAAGGGATTGCAGTACTCAAAAAGAACCCTTGCCCTGTTGAATTGGATTGGGACGCTGATACTGTTGTTGTTGAACTTTGCGAACATGCCCTATTCAAAACAGACATATGCGGTCTGACAACGTATCCGGTTTTGGAATCTCATATTGCAGATTACCTCTCAAGTGAAACACCTATTCGGAATATGAAACGCCGAGGTATCATCCGAATCAAAGGGTAATACACTCTTACAAAGAATCCCTGCCAAATCGGTGGGGATTTTTTGTGCATTTAGTTTGCGAATTCGCTTGCATCAATATACCAAGTGTAGTAGGCAACCCATCGACCAAGCCGATCCCGGCTTATTGAGACAGAATCTAAATAGCGATTTAAGTGAGATTTTAGTTGCAGGGATATTTGAAACGTGTAAAATCATGCACATATTCAAAACAACCACTAACAACAGGAGCAAGATTATGGCAATTTCAGTACAGGTTATCGGTATGGGTTCGGTTCGGGTTGAAGGGTGTCGCCACGAGGTGCTGGGTTCCCCTAATTGGGGGCAGGATCTTATCGTCACTCTGAAGGGTCGGGAGGTTCGGTTTTTAAATTCGGAGATTGAATGGGCAAATTCTACGGGTCGCTCCCGAACCTCCGCATCGTATAGGATTCGGAGGGACAGTGAAACCGCCCTTGCGAAATTTGAGGAACTTAGCAGGTTGTAAGAACTCTTAGAAAGAAATCCCCTCAAATCCGAGGGGATTTTTTTTGCATTTTGTTTGCGAATTCGCTTGCATCAATATCCAATCCGTAGTAGGCACCCAGATCATATCCTGGCTTATTGAGACAGAATCTAAATAGCGATTTAGGTACGATTTTTGTTGCAAGGGGTTTTGAAACGTGTAAAATCATGCACATATTCAAAACAACCACAGGAGAAATGGATATGAAAAACGTTAACGCGGTAAACACTCTTATCAGTACTCAACGTAACCTCATTTCGGAGGGAAAGATTCAAGAGGCACGAAATCTTAATACCGTGATAGATAATGTGGCAACATTCATCCCCGATTTAATTGGGGGTTCTAATCCCATATGTGGGCTTGCTGTAGGCATGACCGTGCCAAACCGTGGGGGGTGTAATGATGCTAGTGGAAACCATTGCACCAGTAGGCATGAATGCAAGCTTAAACTTCCAATAGGTTAAGCAAAGCCCTTCGGGGCTTTTTTTTTTGCATTTAGTTCATCGAATGGGTTGACAACTATATGCCAAGTGTAGTAGGCAACCCACCCAAGCAGATCCCGGCTTATTGAGACAGAATATTAATAACATTAGGGGGGTTGACAACCTCCGATAATCCGATAAAATGGGGGCAACTTAAACGGAGAACACAACATGAAAACGATTACTACTGCTAAAATGATTGAAATGATTCGCAATCAGTCCGGATGCACTTTCGCAACTATTGAAAGCAACACCGATCCGAAAGCCAAAAAGTCATGTCCTTTTCAAAAGGTTGAAAAGATTACCCGTCAAAATGTCATGATCGGCTTTGACTACAGCAACGCCGTAAACAACCAACGCTCACGGGAAGAGATTGAAGCCGAGTTCAAATCCGCTCCCCGCCGTTGGGGCGAACGGGTTGATCTTAAGACCGTAGAACATAAAGGCAACGTCTATTTGACTACAGCAACCCTTAACCATTATTCAACGGTATACAAAGCCGATGGCGAGGTGGTTGAAAGTGATCTAATCAAACCGCATCTTCCCAAAAAATCCACAAGCTCACGGCAAGGGACTGAAAAAGAAATCGTATACCGTGACTTCAAAGCGGAAAGCATCAAAGAGATTACGATGAACAACGAAACTTATAAGGTCTGCTAGACCTTATTACTCTTACAAAGAATCCCCGAAATCCACGGGGATTTTTTTGTATTAATAGGGGTTGACAATCATATGCCAAGTGTAGTAGGACAATCAGGCATCCCGGCTTATTGAGACAGGATATTAATAACATCAAGGGGGTTGACAGGTTCTGCCCATCCTGTATAATCATGCACATAATCAACAACAGGAGCAACACCATGATGCGCAAGAAGACTATCCTTAAGAAACTCGCAGTAGCACTGGACAAACTGGGAGGGGAATACTTCGGTACGCCTACCATCATGGACGGGGAGGGATGGCGTACACCAACACTATGTTGGGACGGCCCTTACGACTGGATCTCCTTCAGCATGGGTCAGAGCTACATGTGTGGCGAGGCAGGTAACTACTCCATGCCCATTGAGCCTGAGCTTCAGGCGGTGATAGACCTAGCCTCTGCCAACGGCTACTACTTTGAGCCTGAGAACCAAGCCCAGATGTGCCTAGCAGACTAGGGCAGACTTAGCAGGGGGCGCAAGCCCCTTGCGATATGTTATATACTTTGTAAGATATATAATATATAAATAAAACATTTAAGCGTCAAAATTTTATATAATGTGGCGATAAGACTTGACCCCCGCAGGGGCAATGCCATAAAATTTTTATTTTTTATAAAAAAATTATTTTTTATTTTTTATAAATCTCGCCATCTCTACATTGTTCTCACAGTCATCTACAGTAACTATATAATTGTCGGCTTCAAGGGGATATCTTGTATTCGGGATATCATCGCCTCTCTCGTATAGTTTGGATTTATCTTTAAATTTCTCCCAAGTAATGCCAAACATATAATTTACCTCATACTTCATATTATCTCCAGTGACCGAAACCATTGATAGGTAATCTGGGAAGTGTTTACGAGAATGCCAAGACTCCCATTTCTTACGTTCCACCATGAGACAACGAGAATTGGGTTTACTGACCTTAACGTCTATTGCCTTTCCATTGGCGATTACATCGAAATCGTCACCTTTACCCTTGGAATCGTATATTTCGAAATCCATTAGTGAAGGTATGCCCATTAGTCCAATGTAATTAGCTACTGCCATTTCCCCCAGTTTCCCACGGATATTATCCTCCATCTGTTTTTTTTGGGTTCTGGTAGCGTTTCTTGAGTCGTGAAAATTTCGCCCATCGATGTGACCGAAAATTTTCGTGGCGAATGTTCTTGCGAAAAAAATTTCTGTTGCTGTCATTTTCATATTTAATATTCCTTTATAGTTCTAGTGGTACTACGTGTTTAATTATTTCGTCTGACGACAGTACAAAAAATTTCTTGTTACACTTAACATCTCTCCATGGGACTGCTATTGAATGACGATATTCTCGTCCGATGATATGCCAATCGGCTCCCCATTCTCCCTTCTCACTCCATGCTCCTATAAATTCGGAGAAAAGGGTAACTCCCTTCCTGAATGCCCAGCGAGATTTTGCTTGGAATATCTGGAATTCTTTGGAGCCTTGGTGGTAGAGTAGATAATACTCGTCTTCCTTTATAAGATGAAATAGTTTCTCTTTCATAAAAAATTTCCGTGGTTATATGGTTTCCATGAGGACATGTTTAATTACTTCCTCTTCTGTTAATTCAAATGTTACAAATCCGGTTGGGACGAGTGAGAACGACAGATCAGTATAGGCGTTTTCCGATAGTACCATTTTATAAGAGTCATTTTCAGTCGAGATGCAGTTGTATACGATTATAGCATTACGAGAAGTGGATCTCAGGTCAACTTCAGTTTCTACACATCTTACGATATAAATATCTTTGGATACAACACCGCTATATTCCAAGTAATATTTACCTACTTGCATTTCGGTCACATTCTTTATTTGTCTCATAGTGATTCCATAAGAACATGTCGTTGTAATTCTTCTTCTGTCATTTCATATATGCTAATATTATTACCATCTTCTGACATTAACGCTCTATCAACCTCAAATGTCAGGTCGGGTTCAAGGTTTTGAACTTTTTTATCATCCCCTAGTCTCATATAATAGATCACATCTTGGAAGCTATATTCCAAGTAAAATTTTTTAGGTTCGCCAATTTCACTATCAATAATCTTATCAATTCCGACCAGTTTAATGAAGGCAATGTATTTAATACCATCATACCGTTGGTAATAGCAATAAACTTCATTTGCTACTATATCTTCTAATTCTATTGACTTCATATCTGCTCCAATATTAAATGTTTCATATTAATTCTGCAACCATTTCTAAGGCTTCATCCTCTGTTAGTTGAAAAGGTTCATGTCCTACGTCCCAACTATCATCCAACATATAAATTCGAGTTGATGCACTATGCCCACTCTGAACCTTAAAACCATCGCTACCTTTAAGTATCATCCAGTGGTGTATAACTGTAGTAGACACGGATCTCCCAGTATTACTATCAATCCGATTCAGCGTTATCAGTTTCCGGTTGATGTTTCGCATCTTCTGATATACCAGAATTAGTCCACCAACATTCGCTTCTCTCATCGTTATTATTTTCATTACTCTCCTTAAATTTACGTCTTATGGGTATTTTGAAATCACCCTCAACTACTGCCATAGGCCGAACCCCGATTAAATCCTGTGCCCGTAAGTTCGGGAACGCCCTACGGATGATAGGCATTGTAATACTTGCCCAACTCGTAAATCGCTTCGCCTTACTGGGACGTTTCTCATTCTTATCGTATTTCATATATTGGTCGCTATTATAGAGTGAATTTCATCTTTGTCAAGGAGAAAATATATAACATCGTCTTTGATGGTTTCAAAATTGACCTCATGTTCCCCATATCTCTCCTCACTAACACAAAATTGAGCTTTGTAGTTCATACGGGAATCATTAAGCCCATACGAGGTATTGAGATCTCCCGTTTTGCGAGTGCAGAGTCCGTAACACTTATATCTGTCATGAGTGTAGTATGTCACGAACATTTCACCTTCTTTAATGGTATCATATTCAACCTGTTTCATTAGATGAACTCAGCAAGGGCTAAATTAGCCTCGTCCTTGTCCAAGAGGAAGAAATCAACGTCAGTGTACGCTGTGATCCTTTCTAGCCATCCTTGACGCTTCAGAGGGCGAATAAGTATACCATATGTGGGTTCACCTACAATACCATCTCTGGTAATACTGATTATGGTACGTGTGCTAGTTAATCCACCAAGCACACAAATATGTGTGTCAGACTGCACATGGACATATGTGACTACTTTAGTATCTATACCGTTATTGTAATATGTGAAGAGGATGTCATCCTTCTTAGCCTCAAATAATCCTTTTAAATGTTTCATATATACTCCATTAATAGCATTTCTGCTTCTGTGTTAGTTAATTGCCAATATAAGGCATGGGCATCATAGGTTCCTGTTAAAACAGAAGCACCATTGCCACTCATATCTAATACATCATGAGTGGCAGATCCATCCGTCTTGGTCATTAATCCAGAGACAATGTTAGTGTATACTTTCTTACGGAATTGCACTCCATCCATATCATATCCTTGAAATTGGAATACGTTAAGTAGGGTGCAGTTCATAATAACTCGATACTCGGCATAGAATTTACCCTTAGTAAATTGTTTTTCATGGTATACTGGCATCATAGGCTTGGAAGGATCAGATGATCCTGCACCTCTTCTTCGGTTAATTCGTAGAGTGTATAAGTACTTTCCAGACCCCTTGGTCCCATTTCAATCAGGTGATCTTCACTTCTATCTAGGAATAGCCTATCATGATAAGATTTAGGTTCTGTCGACCATCTTCCATGATCACTCCATGCAGTGAAGATAACTTGCCCTAGAAAATACCGTTCTTTAAACATTTTCTTATTGGTTGATAAATATTGTAGAATTCTGAAGGATTTTTCCTCATATTCTAGGTAATATTTATCTGGGATCATATCTCCCATATGCTCTAATAGATTCATAAAAATTTCCGTGGGGGGTTCGGCGGTTCGTCTAGAAATCGCAGTTTTGGGGTTAAATTAGGTCTGAAGTTTCCAGTAGGAATTCTTCTTCGGTTAGTTCGAATATATCGCCTTTGCCAGAATTGTTTAGGACATTGCGTGGTAGGGTTCTATTTTCTAGGGCAAGTGAAACCTTGTGAGTATCATCTTCTATATACATTTTGTAGAGTAATACAAATTCATCTTGTATTTCCATAATATATAGGTATCTGCAACCACCATTGCCTTTAGCGAGGAATACGTAGAATCCATCGGGGCAGGATGACATACTTCTGAAGTTAGTTAAGTGTGTCATAGGTGATCAATCACAATTGTATTAGACTCATCAGTTGTAAGTTCATACAACCCTGATGTGTATAAGTTTAGGTGGTTGAATAGTTTAGTCTCCGTAAATTCATATTTACGGAAGTCTGGATTGAGGTACACAGTTTTATTTTCATTCAAGTCATAGGAGCAATTGCACGAATAATACAGGTACATTTCACTCCCAATGTATCGGAATATATAAAATTCCTTGGAACTTTTAGTAGTTGTGTATAGGAGATAGAACTTGGTTTGATCAAGCTTTCCCGTTGTTATTTTTTTCATCTATAGTTTCTTCCTTGTTAATAATTGCTCTCTTAGCTTCAACAACTTGTACCATACGTTCATGGTGTTTGTCAAACTCTTTCTCAGCAATTTCTATAAATGATAGAATGGATTGTGCGGCCCTAGAGATGCATTCGCTATATTCTGCGTGACTCATATGGAACCATACGTCACCAGAATCGGAACCTGCTCGATACCATCTCTGATATGAAAGCTCCATATTGCACATATGGAACTCCATCATTTCATGTAGGATTCCGTCATATACGTCACCCCAATCTTCAAAACATGCTCCAATGCGAATTACGTGAAACGGTTCGGCATCATGTGGAAATTCCACACTACTACCACATTCTTTAAAGTCTAGATATACTTTGGCAGAATATCCACCGCTTAACATTCCTTTGAAGATCTGTTTCATTTGACTCCTAGATATTTCTCAACTAGGTTGTCAAAATGTTCTCCCATTATTGAACCGCTCGTATTAACTAGGCTTGCAGGTTTACCGTTAAGCGATCTATTGATAGAATCAACTAAGTTAGGAGCAAGGTCATTATAATTAGCCTCAACAGTTTCGAGATAATTAACAACTAATTCAAGATCCACTCCAACCTTAATCTCCATACTAATGGCTACTAGTAGCCCGTCATGCTCCTTCATATGGAACCATAGATTTATTGGAGAATCTGCGAAAATAGCTTGGACTTCAAACTGCTGTTTTTCGGTGAACTTCTGAGATGCATCGGGTAGAACATCTTTTAACATCATCTGTCTTGGGTCGTAAGATTCAGACCCATGCCCACCAGTTGCCATAATACCTTTGACAACCGCAGTTGTAATGGTATACATATTAGCTTCAGTGACTTCAATACGACCACCATTAGATCGTATTCTAGGATGCAGTGCGGTTATATCTTCAACCCTCACTCCACCAATTCTACTGAAATCTATGCGGACGTTATTATCATAGGTTTCAAATTCTATATTCTTAAAGTTTCTGAAGCCATCTTCACGATCACCATATTCTGATTCTTCAATCTCGTCAAATATTTTTGCATAAGATTCATACTTCCCACCTTCAATGTGACCATTTCTGGCTAGGATGGTTAGGACTCCACCTTGGATTTCTTCATACTTAGAGTCAAAGGTGCGAATATCATCAATGAGAGAATCTATTAAATCTTCACCTTGGTGATGCCCATCATGATTAATATGTAGTCTGATTATAGAATCATCAGCATGTGTTTCCTCAATTGAGAAGTCTGAGAAGTCTTCAACGTAACCTTGGATTTCATCCAGAACATCACCGTCAACGTTTTCAAGTCCACCTTTAACATCAAGTTCTTCAGGGATCTCAATCTCATAACCTGCACTTGTGTAAATTGCATCTTCGGGAGATATTCCTTCATCCATATAATCAGAAGATATCTCAACATAACCATGCTCAAGTTCGGCATCATCAATCAGTGCTTGGAATCTCTTCTCAACCTCTGCAACCGCCTTTTCCATATCCTCTTCAGCATATTCTTCCCAACCATCCCAGACGAAGATCTCACCTGTAGGAACTCCTTCAGACTGAAGCTGTTGTACATATTTTTCATCATCAATTGCGTGGTCTGGTGCGTCAAATGCTTCTTGAATTTGATCGTGTTCGTTGATACCAAGGGCAACTTTAGCCATTGGATCATTGCGAGGATCGGATTGTTTGTTGATTATAAAGTAGAATTTAAGGCGGTCACGATGTGTGTAACTATTCCAATAACTTGAGTTATCCTCATAGCCAATACACCATCTTGCACCTTTACCCCAAATCTTACAACCTTCCCAAGACTTAGGAGAAACGATTAGATATTTATCATCTTCATAGACCTTATCAGCTTCATCATATCTTTCTTCCTTCTTCTGTTGAGTTTTGGAAGTTTTGTTAGCGATTTCTTCAACCGTCTGATATAATTCCGAAATAGACTTATATTGATGGATATCCTTCTTAACAATAAACCCCTTTGCCAATCCTTGATCAAATTGGTTCAGGGTTGTCTTTAATTTGGAAACTGTGTCGGCTATTGGGCCTACGTTCTGGACACGACCTTCTGGATCTTTAAAAGTGTTAAACACATGTTTAAACATCCAATCTACATACTTCTTCTGCGGTGTTGGATCTGCATCAAGCAACCCATTAAACACCTCTGCGTCCATAACTCCTGTGTCTAGATACTTCTTTCGAACATTTGCTAGACCTTCACTTACTAATAATTCGCCACGAATCATGGCCCCTAAACTCAATCCCGACATGATATAAAATCTCCTTTTAACTATTTATATCAAATCAATCCCATTTTAACTTAATATCCTTCATTTTATAACAAGTTTCATTATACTCAGTTAAAGATTCACCACAATCAAACCAAATATCATCTAAAACCTGATATTCCATGAGTCCTTTTTTGACAAACATGTTGTTCAGATCAGTAATTTCAAGTTCACCACGGTCAGAAGGTCGTAGGTCCCGAATGTAATCAAAGATGAGTCTTGGATACACGTATGCACCCGTAATGATTTTGTTAGACTTTGGAAGTCTAGGCTTTTCTTCAATACTGCAAAGTTCACCACCTTTATCAAATTCAGCCACACCGTAGTGTTCGGGATGAGCGACTTCTGTTACGAATAGCTTCCCATACGGATATGTTGGGTCTGGATTTGTTGAGGTGAGATCTAACTCATCGATAAAGATGTTATCACCAAGCATCACCAAAAATTCGTGATCCCTTCCAACGAACTGCTTCCCTCGTTTGAGAGCATCGGCAATTCCTAGAGGTTTTTCTTGGTACGAGTAGAGGATATTAATTCCAAATTTGGAACCATCTCCAAGCATATCAACAAACTGTCCCGCTTCATCATTTCCAGTTACCACCAGAATATCGGTGATGCCCTGACGTACCATGGAATTGATGGGGTAGAATATCATAGGATACCTACCCACGGGGAGCATGTGTTTGTTGATCCCATCAGTTAGCGGGGCAAGGCGTGTGCCTGTTCCCCCTGCTAGTATAATTCCTTTCATATTACTTCTCCTATAGAACATTCCCGTGTATTAACACTTCATGCTCATCTAATTCGTATATTTCTTTAACACGGTAGCATAGTTCGCCTTCCCAATAAAGATCATGGTCTTCATCGTCTACAAGCTGAATTTCTTTAGTTTTCCTAGCTAAACGCTGACGCTCAGATAACCACGGGCTATTAAAAGGTTTATACCAACGATGAACCCCACCACCATGTCGTTCATAGTCAATATAGCGTTGACCGAAGGTTGATATAGTCGCAACAGATAAGTGTTTCCTATTGCGACTATATTTCACCAAACTAATCAACTTGCCATGCCCAGCCTTAGACCTTGCTATTTTCTTATAAATAAGATAATATCTTCCTGCCCGACATTCACTAGATTTCACCTTTTTCATTAGTGGAACAGGAATTTAGCCCAAGAATCAGGATGTTCGATTCCACGAATTTTCTTCTTCATGGAGTACAATGGACTGAAGTGTGAAGGTTCTTTTGCTTCCTTATTAGGTTTGAAACGTCCAATAGGAAGTTCATCACCTTTAGTATGATTACACTTCTTACATGCGATTGCACAGTTGTCCCACGAAGTAGCTCCACCTTTAGACTGAGGGTGAATGTGGTCAATCGTAGCGGTTTCCAAATCTAATCCGCAACCACAGTATACACATTCGTAGTCATCCCTGATCAAAAGGTTAGCCTTGCTGAACTTGACGAACCTGTCAGGCACCTTGTCGTATTCAGTAAGAATAACAATTTCTGGAACTGGGATTTCCATAGAAACGGTATTCATCTTTTCGTATTTTTCGTGCATGTGCATGTCCATCCATGATTCCATAGTGTGCATCATATAAGACCCATGTACGGTTTCCAATGCCTTTGCATGACCTTTACAGATCAAACGGAAAGCATCCTTATGGGATATGATGTCTACTGGCAACCATGCACGGTTTAATGCCAGTACATAATTTTTGCTTTTATTTTTCTTTAAAGTTCTCATTTTGATCTCCTTTCTAATGGTGCTCAGTCTTAATCTTGTTACCCATTATATGCTTTACATCTTCAAATGTAAACATAAATTTGTCATTAAATTTCAATCCAACATCCACTCCAACATCACATCGTTTCCCAACTACATGATCTGGAAGGCTTTCTGGAAGACTCCCATGCGAGTGACCGCACAGATTCCATGCACCGTAGTGAGATTTATTCCACGATAGCATTGAGTAGTGAGTTAATGTTATCGGATATCGGTCTTCATCTTCTGTAATGGTTATTTCTTTGAGATTGCCAATGCTCTTTGCAGGAAACTCTTGAAGATAATGACCAAGTGCCTTATCATGATTGCCCCTGATGAAATATTGGTTACTGCAATTTAGACTGTTGATGAGTTTCCAACAATCAGTCTTTCGCCCAAATAATAGATCACCCATATTGAACACGATATCTCTCTTCTTTACGAGAGAGTTATACGTGTCCACTAGGAACTCGTCATGTTCTTTAATATGTGCAAACCCTCGTTGTTGCACAATAAAGGGTCTGTCGTGATGAATGTGCCAATCTGAAGTAAACCAGATATTATCATAATTACTTCTATTTAGCTTCATTCTTCTCCACATATTTTGGACAATCTGGTGTCCCAGATGGATAAATTACAGGTTCCTGATATCCCGCTTTGGGATCAAACCTTTTACAGTTGGAGCAATCTTTACAATTTTTATTTAAACATTTAGTCATTTTATTTCTCCTTTATTATGTGATCCATTATACATAGGAGAATTTTAATGTCAAGGGTTTTGTGGTATAATCCAGTTGGTTCCAAAAAGAATAGTCGGAACGCCCAATAACTCATGAATTGCTCTTTTCAATCCACCGTTATCCCATCCTTCATTTTTAGTTTCATAATCATGTCCTGCCATGAACCCATTTGGTTTTAATTTTGGCAACCAAGCTTCGATGTCCCCTTTAACGCCCTCATATGTATGCGTTGCATCAATGTAGATGACATCTATAGACCCATCCTCAAACTCATTGGCGACATCCAAACTCAAGCCCTTATGCTTTACAATATCAGTTCCCGCAACATTCTCATCGAATGCTTTCTCCACGAGGCTCATATCTTGCTTGGAAGCGGAATCATTAGAATCGTATCCCATTTGCCATGCGTCTACGCAATGGATATTTGTAAAATAACCACGCATCAATAATGCATTTGTCCCTACATATGCCCCGACCTCGACCACAATGGAATCTTCATTAAGCTTATCCTGCATATATTTGCAGAAGTTATGCATGTCCTTATCTGTTGGCGTTCTGGCGGCGGCAGAAGTATCAATTAGCATTTATTTTCTCCATAATCATAGCATCCCAATAATCCTGAAGCAACATGCTTCGGTTTAGTGTGTTGCTCATTTCACTATACACCTTATCCAAGTCCATATCCTGTAGATCAGTCCATTCATCTACGAATAGAACTGGCATATTCTCATACAGTCTTTGAAGGGGATAGGCATTCTTTACCACAGGAATTCTATTAATAAATAATCCTTCCCAAGTTCTATGACAATCGACACCCGCTCCATCAGGACTTATGATGAATTTATAATTACCCATCTTATCCATAAACTGGAAGAATGGTAAGTTTGGCCCGTCTAAATCAAATCCCATACCTTTACACTGATCCCAACACAATTGTCTTGCAGAGGTGTTTGTCCCAATCTTACAATTCAAATATGCAGTCTTGGTCGGAACTTTGTCCTTAAAGTTATTTAAGGTTTGGCGTTTCATTCCATTCCTATCCCAACGAATATTCTCAAACCCAAGAGGGATTGGAATTACATTGTCCTTTTTAGAGTAACAATTCTTTGCAAACCAGTAGCGATAACACCCTTCAAAATCTTCAGTATTTACTCCATCATTTCTCCAAGGAGTCTCGTCAGATACAGGCCCAATGCAATTATGAGTTATAATTACAAGATCTTTATGTTTCATTAATTCATCTTTGAATTTGTATAATGATCTGGTATCACAATATACTACATCACCATCTTTTATGTTAGACGGGGCTGAATGGGGTTGATCATAATACATTAACACATGGTCAGCCAAGTTTAAGAAATTTTCACCACGTACAACACTTTCACCTATTTTATTCATATTTATCCTTTATTTCTGCCAAGAACATCCCCATAAATGTGAAACATAGGAATCTTCTGTTATATATTTTTGTATTAATTGTTCGTTTTGTCTATGTCGCTCAGATGACGGGAATGAATAGAAATATTTTTCTGGTAACACCACAGCATTATCATCCTGTGAAATATTATCAAGAAATACTTTGGTAAAGAAATATGGTCCACACAAATTCATTATACCATACCAATCATTATTATATGATGATTTAGGTGTAACTTTACCTAACCGTTCAACCGCATCCACCAACACCTTATGTTTTGGGATAGCCCCTATCAACCCATTTAATATTTCAGGTTCTTTTACATACGCACTACCACCAAACAAATCAAATTGTGTAAAATGATCTAGACTTTTAAGTCCGATGAAATCTGTATCTAAATATATACCACCGAATCTTTCAAGTATCTCATATCTCAGGATATCACTCTTGGCTCCCAGATTTGATACACTATTAAACAATGTTATATTCTTCAACCCGAATGATTCGATATCATCATCTGTCCACAACTTATACTCATAATCGGGGTTGGTTTTTTGAATCGATTCTCTACACTTGTCAAACATGGATGGACATTTTCCCCCAAGCCATATTTGATGAATCTTTTTAGGAATCACACTCTCACCATCCTGTCCTTTTTTATGATCAAGATAGTTGTCGTATAGATCCTCTATAAGCTTCCATTGGTTTCTGTTATTTTGAAGTTTATTCCACATTTCATCTGTAAACCTACTCATAGTTCCGTCCATCCCTCAACACTATATCCATATTTAGTTTTATGTGGACTTGCAGGTCCAAACCAAAGTTTAGGTTTAATTACGGTTTTATCGGGGTTCTGATTGAAATATGCACCCAACCAACTAAAGGTACTATTGGCAATGATATTATTTTCACATCTACTCATTTCTAATAGATCGTCAACTTCATCATTGCCTTCCACAAATACAAATTCATCACCTTTAAATTGCCCCTTACACCAAGCTATATCATCACTAAAAACTTTGAAGGTACAGTCCCTATTCTTATCTTTAATAATGTCAATTCCCTTATTATAATACGGCAGTCCACAAGCGGGATGATGTTTTGGATATTTCAAATAATCCCCCCGCCTAACATGAATAGCGCATGTGTCTTTATGGATTATGTCATCACTCTTAAACATTTTAACGATATCTTCTCGGTATTCGTGAAAATATCTATGATCTTGTAAAAACCCATTCACCGACATATATCCTTTAAATTCTTTATGATTATTGATGAAGGTATAAAGATTATTATCAAGGTCATGAGACTTCTCTTTATAATTAATCGTTGCCGACCCAGTAGGGATCTTACCCTTTGGAGCACAGGGAGTATTAAATCTATCTGCATAGTTCCAAGGAAGATTGTATTCCAAATCGGTTCGCCTTGCCAATCCTACGATGGATGAGATAATGAAAATCTGATTGCCCATTCTCCCACAAATACTTGCATTATTTAAATGCGTTGATGTTAAAATCATTTCAACCACCCTTCATAATTTAGTTCTCTATTTTGGATCACACTAAATCCCCTTTTTTGGTATAAAATTGATGGAGCTATTGTAATGGCATTTATCAAGTGATATATTTGCGCCATTTTATAATCCAATACTCTAGGATTACTATACAATTTATCCTCTGCGAATAGAATACTTAAATTCTTCACTGCCTTCATTGATGGTGAATATGCGTGTAGTGCGTATGCATATTGAACCTTGAATAGATCATCAGAGATTTTACAAAATTTCCCATGACTTCGATAATTTAATCCAAGAAATGCGATGTCGGTATCCTCCGACAATAATGAGGACCGAACCCGATCTAACAGGGCAAACGCATCCACATCGACATTGACGATAACATCATCCTCCAATATCAACGGACGTTTTGGATTATCTTCTAAAATCTTTTCCCACAATTTTATATGAGACATAGAACACGCATATTCGGTGGGCAAACATACCCCCATATTCGGTGGCAAGTTGCAATCGCTTGGAGTATATGCGTTAAAAACTTCAATATCGCAATTTAACTTACTTGCGACATCATCGATACACTTCTTCCTATCTTCATATCCATCCAAATGAATACAATATATCTTATCGAAATAATCATTTAACGACTTCATATTAATATTTCCTTCCAACTATTTATTATATCATCAGTCTTTGTCAATACCAAGTCATGTTTATTCCTACAATGGAATGGGATGTTTAAATATTGACATTCGGCTTTGATATATCCCCAAGTTTCTTGGGCTGAATAGTGATAGACATCTGTGATGCTAGAATACATCTTATTCTTATCTTCAACCACCCCGTGATACATGACTCTTGGATCTTTCAATATGGGACATACATATTCAGCATGATATGCTAAGTCGGTATCTTTACCAAATATCCTTACAGTTTCGCATCCATCGGCAAGTGCCTTCATGATTGAGATATGGGTTTGCTTGTTTCGGTCAATAGATCCTATCACGCCACCCACTTTTTTCGTTGGTCGGGGTGGATTTTCAATAAGCTTTGGATCTAGGAGGTTAGGAATCACCACCATAGTATCATTCCACTCTTTATTGGAATTGCCCAAATGCCAATCCATCTGATGTTGACTCACGAAATGGACTTTATTGAAAATACTCAACGGATACTTCTCGAAAATAGGATTCAGTCCGTGCTCATGGCACGATAGAATCAAATTTCTAGGACGTAGAATTTGTTGAACATGATCAGGCATTGGTATGAAATGCCATATCATATTTTTCGGGGCGTATTTTTCAAGATCAGATAATTGACCCGACTCGCATTTATCCAAATGATATGTGTGTCTACCCAACATTATCGTAGGCACACCATTATCATTCAGGGCATTTGTCAAATTAATGTAGGATTCAGTACTTCCTCCTGCATTACTCCAACCTGTCACTATTGCTACTTCGTATTTGTTCATAGACACTATCCCAGACATAACACTACAGGGTGGATGGTTGAGATCCCCACTGTTTAGTGAAAAGTTTATCCGCAATTGGAATATTGTCGAGGAGGTCAACCCAATCTTCAAGAGGATTCATCCCTGCCTTATCATCAAGCAATACGTTATAATAAAACTTCTCGCTGAAATCTCCAGTGTCAGTATTTTGAACTTCTGGATTCCCATTGTGATAATCAAAGGAGATTCCATACCGATGAAATACGTTGTACATTAAATCAGCTTTCTGATCTCCATGACTACTCGTAAATAATATCAATCTGATATTAGGGCAATCACTCATCCATTTCAACACAGGTTCAGCACTGTCATACAGTTCATATTCACCATAATCGTCATTAGAATAAGTCGCTGGCATCATCGTATCGTGCCAATCCACGGCTACGTATATACGATCCCAGTTACGCTCATTCATGATATTAATCTGATTATTTAAAACTTCGCTTATTTTTTTCATATTACTCCTATAGATTTGCGATGATTATTTCTTCACGCATTTCTGTCAGTTCGGCAATTAGTTTATCAATCTGATTCGCATCCAACTTAACAGCAATGGACTTGCCAACGCCCTTTGTGTGCAACCCGTAGAACGTCAAAATTTTACCATCGTTGGTAAGCTCCACAGAGATCCCGTGACATTTGGTATTCCCACGAGGCCCATAATGGCTTGCGCCATTATAGGGATGTCGAATCTGGAATCCTACTTTTTTTTCCTCTTCACTCATTCCAATCGCTCCGTAGATCATCAATATCCCACTCAACCAGAAGTTTACCATCACGGAAGACTTCAATCAAGAGATTTTCACGACCATTCAAATCCTTTTCAAGAATCGTCTGGTATTCGCCATCTTCATCAATGATCAACGCAAGCCGACCACGCTTAGATGCTTTGGTGACATCCTGCGGTGCTTTGTATACATCGTGCCACACACCATCACGGCATTGAGCAGAGCACTTGAAAGCACTACGTTGAGTATCACGGTTTACCTTCTGAAGAAGTCCACCACCTTGACCAACAACGAAGCTTGTCACATCGTAACGCTTCTGAAGTTCAGTGTAGATCGTGTAGATTTCATCTTCACTCAGACCATCACCATAGATCACACCAACAGAACTGTCAAGTACACGCAGACCTTTACTGTTGATCTCACCACCGTAAGCATCCCAGAGTTGATCAGCGATCCAAAGGATTTGATCAATCGGCGTATCACCTTTGAAACGTGGGCTATCTGGACGGAGTACAACACGGTTCAGCATTCCATTATCCTGCTTTGCCTGTTCCTTGATCAACTTCACATTTTCAGGTTCACAAACCATAGCAACAAACTTCTCAATACTGTTACCATCAGCAACGAAGGAGCGTACTCCTTTGGTGTAGATGCGAAGCATACGAGCAAGGTAACGGCGATCACCTTCATCAGCACCATACTGACCGAATTCAGCGGTTTCGATGCTGTGTTCCGATGCGATAACGGACAATCCAACCATCTTGCCGAACTTATCAGCACCGTAGTAATCAATCATTGCGAAGATACCTGCAATCGTGTCGGTTCCCATGCTGTTAGACAAGTGACCTAGCTCACCAACCCCTGCGGATTCTTCACCAGTAGCACCACGATAGCCGAAGCAGTGAAGCATAAGCCGAAGAGTGAAGTCTTTCACTTCTTGTGGAAGATCGCTAGAAGCATTAACAGCTTCTATGATTGCGTCAACCAACATGGAAGACTTAGTTGCCACAGCACATGGATACCATACGTGAGTCAACAGGGTTTCAAGATAGTTCACGATCCATGCAAAGTCTTCATCAGTGTTGATGATCTGCATCATTACGTGACCAACAGGGATACGGCTACCTTCTTTAACGGCTTGAATGCTGACAGGCAGACGACCTTTATGTCGTTTCATCATCAGACGGAACCCTGCTTCGTTGAAGTAGCATTTGTCTGCCAAGTGTTCTTGGGCAAACTGAATCATTTCTTCAATCTCGCCCTTGA
>Ga0098052_1000337_pt1 | contig 29433 bp, 37 predicted proteins | sample 15_taG_FD_81591 | JGI IMG/M metagenome (GOLD analysis project Ga0098052, IMG submission 81591) | Marine viral communities from the Subarctic Pacific Ocean - 15_ETSP_OMZ_AT15312 metaG | ecosystem: Environmental > Aquatic > Marine > Oceanic | place: Pacific Ocean | collected 2015-01-18
CGTTCATATATGATATCTTTGTTGCAAAAAAGCAATTGCACATGTATTTTATAAATTCTGCCGACGTTGGGTCTGTCGACACTATGTGAGTGTGCGGAAATCTATCGCGGTACAGGGCAGATACTCTATCACATGCTAAATCTGTACCTCCTATTACTATACGAGAGGCATTAATGAAATCCAGGCGGGCGCTCCTCTCTGTTAAAAACTCTGGATTGAACACAATATCTATATTAGGATATTCTTTTGCTAACATATTTGTAGTACCTGGCAAAACAGTAGATTTCAAGATAAATATGCTTTCTTTGTTATTGTTATGCTTATTTATCCTATCAAAAACGTTTCGTACAATGGAAAGATCTATTTTGTTGGCGTTTATAACGTTCATCGGTGTTGGCACTGCGATGAAAATAAACTCGCAATCCATCACTTCTTCAAAAGTATTAATAGTTTTTTTAGGATCTGCGTCGTATACGCACACATTAGCATGTAAAGCGAAGCCGCCAGCAATTGCTGAGCCGACAAATCCATTTCCTATGATTCCAATATTATACACTTTATCATTCTAACCTTTTTCTTTATTTTTTTTAATATGTTTTACCACTTAAAATTATTCTTGTAATGTTCCACTATTTTGTGGATTTCCTCATCAAATACTTTTTGCGATTTCCATCCAAGATGTTTTAATTTTTTATCGTCCAAGGCATACCTAATATCTTGACCGACTCTTTTGTAATCAAAATCAACATAATTTAGATAATTTCTATTGTCATTATAATAAGAATGAACAATTTTTTCTACTGTTTGCTTGTTTTCTTGCTCATACCCACCAGAAATATTATATATTTGGTTTTCAACATCAGCCTCTAATATATGTTCAACGCCTAAAGCTGTATCTTCGGCATGTAGCCATGTTCTTATAGGTTCTCCCCTATCATGCAATCGTACTCTTTTGTTTCTTTGTAGATGTTTAACTGTTATTGGAATGAGTTTTTCCGGATATTGACCAATACCATAATTATTGGTTGGTCGCATAATAATATATTTTATTCCGTAGGTCCGTGACCATGCCAATATCAACATATCTGCAGCTGCTTTTGAAGCTGAGTACGGATTAGATGGTTTAAGAATGTCTTTTTCATTGTGGAAGCCGCTGTCTAAATCTCCATATACTTCATCCGTACTAAAATGAAAAAAGACTGGTAATACATCAATATTTCTTGGTTTAAGGCGTATTAAGTCCAAAAGGTTTTTCACACCTGTTATGTTTGAATGAATAAAATTTTCACTGTCGATAATACTATTTCCAACGTGAGACTCTGCCGCAATGTTAATCACATAATCACAATCCGGCAAATATGTTAAAGTGGCGATGTCTTCTTTGACAAAGGTAAAATTTTTATTATTTGAGAACTCTTGAATATATTCCATGTTGGCAGCATACGTGCATTTATCTATTCCGTAAATGCGCCAGCCTTTCTTGAGAAAATGCCTCGTAACATGAGAACCAATAAGTCCCAAGCAACCAGTGATCACAGCTAGTTTCATTTTGTCTCCTTTAGATTCGAATTCCATGTTTTAAACTTCTCATATACATATTCTGCGGCTGGATGGTATTTATATTCTCCCAAAAACAGCATCGGCGTTCTTAATGGGTTCCAATTTTTTTCATACCTATCTAAAGATTTACACTGATCTCCCCAGACAATATGCTTGGCACCACATAAAGAAGCTAAATGCATTGGACCAGAAGATGAGCCGAAAGTATAACTAGAATTTCGTAATACAGTAAATAAATCCTCAAGAACAATGTCTCGTAAATCATCGGTACCCTCAATCCATCCGGATTCTTTTTTTGTTCCAATACACCCTATTTTATCACTTTTTAATAAATCTTTAAGCATCTTCCATTTTTCGATATTCCAATTATCTTCTTTTCTCAGATCTCGATTTCTCACGTGGAATATATAATCATATTGTTGTTTGGTTTTTTCTCCAAAACAAACATATTTTGGCTTAAGCTGTTGATCTCCAAAGGCGACGGGCTGTGTATAATGAGTATAGGGTGGATTGCCAAGTCTTCTGGGTAGCAGAACAGCTGTGTTCTTGTTTAGCGCAATATTGTTTGAATCTAAAGATTCTTTTAGACAAGATTTGATATCAACGTTATACATAAAAAAAGAATCAGCCAAACCTCCTTGGGGTTCATAGCTAATAAATTTATCTGCGAAATCGCTGTATATTGCTTTTGAATTTTCTCTAGATATCACAATTGTTTTATCATATGATTCTGCCAGTCTGCGCACATAGGCTTGCCATGCAAACAATTCCCAACCAAACTCGCCAACCCACGGACCTGCAATTAGTGTTTTCATCCATATATTTCTTCGTAGTCTGCTTTGATTTGATTATTGCGGGTATCGACGTGACTATCAAATATGCCGCGACCGCCATAATGGATTATATGAGACTTAAATCTATCAGCCTTGTTGTTCCATGGTTCAGAAAACATAGTCATATGATTCCATCTATAATCCAACTCCTGAACTTTGTAATTATATTTATGTATATTGTAGGACATATGCAGGTCGGCGCTACCCCATTCTAACCAAAACTTCTTTTTATGTGGCAAAAATATATTTTTATGTTCTTTGGATAACAAAAAAGTACCAGCATTGGTATAACCAGCATGCCAACCGACGTCCCCCCAATAATTTTGAATATTTTGTATTTTAGCCCTGCGGTCTGACATTCTTGTGCCGACGTCTTCATAAACACTACCTATAGAATCAGCGGGCACCAGATTAAATAAATTAGGGCAATCTTTGTTTATTATCATGTCCGCGTCTAGGTGAAGAATTCTATCGTAAGTTTCTAGAAGTTCATATATTTTAAGTATTCTATAATGAGGTTTATTATCACTAGTCAAAAACGGTGCCTTCCCTGCTAAAATAATAAATTCTGCATTGCATTTTTCAGCATAGGATCTCATGACCGGAATGGTAATATCAGTATATTCTTTTACATGTTCGTCTGCTCTTGTAATAATTGCTAATTTGCTCATTTAAATCTTTTCCTTAGTTTATTAAAAATAATTTTTTGATCAAGATCATCCTTGGCGATTATTATTTTAATCAGCCCTTTACCACATACGACATGTGGACACTCATCTTCTAATTTATAAATTTTACCAATATGTTCTTCTCTATTGAGAATATCGAGATCTTCTGTTACTTTTATTTCTTCTAAATATATAATCTTATCTTCATATTTTGTAGTTGCGCCCATATAAGGATATCCCAAACTATAGACTTTTTGTTGTATTTGATTGGCGTCGTTACTCCAGTCAATTCTAGAATCTTCCTCATCTCTCCAAAGACTATAGGAACTACTTTTATAATCTATTATAACAGGTACGGGACAATCTTTTAAAATATTATTAGCCATGTCAGCATATAATTGAGACACCTTTTCAAAAGCCTTTTTTAATGTTATTGGATATTGGATATACTTTTTTTTTCTATAGTAGACTTTTCCATAATCCGGTCCCTTGCTTAAATCTGAAGATGGCGCAAAACTAGTTGCACCAAGATATTGTGATTTATCCAGCAGCGCTGATATAGTAGGAGCAAAGCCTCTTCTTTCAGGAAGGTAACTATCATGGAATACGACAACTTTATCTAAATTATTTTTGATCAAAAACTGCCATCCCACAACAAACAATTTATTTACCATATCAAATTGAGCTTGAATATCCTTTATTGCCTGCTTTTTATATAATGGAATATTATTTTTGTTACAATGTTCAATTATTTGTTTATAGTGAAAAGAATCTTTGCGTTCCTTGTTATCATAAGTTACTACAAAATCAGGAGCTTGATTCAGTTTTTTTAAAAATAAAATCCCTTTGTATCCAGTGGTCAAAACACCAAATTTCATTATTTTATTTTTTCCTTTGGGACACATATGTATTCACCAAAGTTCTGAAATTGCGAAACTCTAGAATTATGTTCATTGTAAATATAATACCCTAATTCAGTAAAAGTATTGAAATCAAAACCTCCGTCTTCTGGCTTTACAAAGCCAGGATAACCATCATACTTGATATCTAATCCAGCGTGATACCCTACTTGCCATATCGGTCTAATTTCTTCTAATAATCTTGTCATTCCAAACAACGCTAAAGTTTCCATTCCTTCAATATCTATCTTAAGTAAATCCGGATGTTCTATGTTGTTTTCTTTTATAAAATCATCAAAAATTACGTAATTGATTTCTCTTTCTTCCGCTTCCTTTGTTGTACAATCATTAAACTTTGTTATAATGGTTTCTGTTTTGTTGTGAACTGCTATTTGGTAAACTTCAATGTTCTGATAGGGTGAACAGTTTTCTTTAAGTCTTTTGCAATTATCCGGAAACCCTTCAAATGAATGCACCTTCATGCCTTCTAAGGCAAATGGAATAGAAAACGTTCCTATATAAGCACCGATATCATACACTACACTTTCGGGTTTTAGAAGCCTAAGCAGCGTACTGAAATCGTGGTCGGGACGTCCATAAAGTTTATCATTGATAATAAATTTATCTAGATTGTGTCCCTCTGTTAACAAATTTTTATAATGTATTGTGTTTTCTTTGTAATAAATCGATTTATTCATAATGTTATCCTTTTACTTCAATTTGTCAGTTTCTAAATAAGGATCGTCGCCATACATTTTGGTGCTCCCTTGTTGATAAAGCTTTTGTATATCGCCAGTACTAATCATATGGTTGATTGCTTCATCTATCTCCTGTATAAGATCGTTTCGTTGAGAATTTGCGACATTTGTGATACGACATGCGTTAGCAATCTCATTATCAGATGCACCTTTCTTTCGTTTAATATCTTCTGCAGCCCAAATACGTAAATTCGTAATGGTCAACTTGTCTATCATGTTTCCTATAGTATCAGCCATTTATTATTTTCCTCTCCCTATAATTTCAAACTCCGGACATGGGACAATAAATTTCCCTCCACGTTCCAAAAATTCTGCTTCTCTTTCTACAAATTCTTTGATAAAGTGCCATGGCAAAACTAACAAGTAGTCCGGTTTAGCTTCACGCATCTCTTTTTCAGAAATAATAGGAATATTTGTACCTACCGTAAATTTACCAAACTTTGCTGGACTTCTTTCAGCAATTGCTGTGATGTCATTGGGAGTTAAACCATAATACTGCAGTAAGGTATTACCCTTTGTAGAAGCTCCGTAACCATAAACTTTTTTCCCTTTTAAAACTTCAAGTCGTATGAAATTGACCGTTTGTTTTTTCATTTGCTCTAATTTGATATAAAATTCTTTCCATATCGCGGGATTGGATATATCCAAGTGATCATTTTCATAACTCAACAAAGTATTGACTCGATATTTGCATACATCTCGCAAAGGTGTCGTGCCAAATGAGGTCTCTTTTGCTTCTTTTTTTTGAAGATATACTCTGCAGCTGCCGCCATTTGTATCATTAAGAGAACAATCGACTATTTTAAAACCATGTGGTTCTACTAGCTTTTTCATGCTATTCAAAGAAAAATAATAAACATGCTCGTGGCATATGTTATCAAATGCCATTTGTTTTACCATCAAAGGAGTATACGAAAGTTGGACTACCCATACTCCGTCATCTTCTAGGATTTTGTATACGTCTTCAATAAACGGATTCGGGTCGTCTAGATCATAAAACATTGCAATCGTTGTAATGACCTTACACTTCTTACCCCCAAATCCTGTTTTTTGATAAGAATCATATGAAAAATAGTCTTGTATAACGCTGTCTGCCTCTTTCGAAGAGAGTTCTAAAAAAGAATCTTCAACAGGGTCGATACCAACTTTTATGAATTCTTCGGGAATGAACTTAAACATGGTCCCATCGTTACATGCAATATCAAGCCAAACATCACCTTTTTCATATTTTATACGACTGCTAACTTCTTGTGCAATATTTTTAAGCTGATTAGTCATTGAGGCGTTTGTACCGGATCGATACCAATATTTCCCATACATCACATCTGGATCTACCACCTCTGTCAGTCTTGGGGCGCCAATTTTCTCATCCATTGTCAAGGTTAGTGGTGCTTTTTCTTTACCTTTATAATCTTTTTTAATGTCAGATAAAAAATCTGATACGTAATGCATACCTATATCAAGTAGCTGTTTTGTCATTTGTTGTCTCCCTTTACATAAAAATCGTTGATTTTCCATCTAGTATCTTTTATATACCCAAATTTATTTAAATATTCTTCTATGTTTTTGTCATTATAATTGTTTTCTACAACCAGTAATTTAATGTTCCAGTGTGTTAAGTCTAGACCTTGCAAGACATCGAGTTCTGTCCCTTCAGTATCAATTGATATAAAATCAATATCTTTTTCAAACTTGGCTTCCGATAGAACACTATCTAAAGTTCGGACGTCAACCAAAATTTGATAGCTATGATTGATAAGATTTTTATCCTCATGTTCTTTGACTAGTCGGCTGTCCGGACGTAATCCACTAACTGAGGACATTATGTTCCTTTGTCCTATGTCATATATTGTAAATGAAATATTATTCTCGTTGGATGCACCACAAGCACATTGTATGGATTCCTTCCGAGTATTAGCAACCATATCATAATATTCTGGATTTGGCTCAATACACAACGTTCTCCAGCCCATCTTTTCGAAATACAAAGTATTAGAACCACGAATGCCGTTAGCAGCCCCAACTTCGATGCACGTGCCATCAGTTTGTCCAACAAAATAAAGCTCTATAAGCACATCAGTACTAAATTGCCCATAATATCCTTTTTTTGGTTCATAATTCATATAGTTTTTCCATAGTTAGCAATAAAGAGCGCCATCTTGCAACAGATTAGCTAGTTTATCATAATTTGCATCTTGAACACTTTGAGGCAAATGTTTGTAAACAAACAATATATCCTCTTTGCTGATTCCTGATGTTGATCCCCACTTTAGTTTTTCATCCCACCGGGGGAAAGGAATTCCTTTCTTATACACATTACAAGACTTATACAAAAATTCCTTTTGGTCTAAAGAAATTATTGTAGCATTATCTCTTTTTGATTCTTCCATGTTTCGAGTCTCAAAATCCCATGCTGTAAAATCTGGTTTGAGAAATTTCAAAAAATAATTTTTTTCCCAAATCGATGGGTGAAGAGTTGTGCGATAATTGGCTTTTTGATGAAGTTTTAGTAAGCCCTTTTTATAAGGTTCTGCGCTCATATTCAAATGAGAATCTAATAATGCTTTTTGAGCATTATTCTCTTTTATTTCGTTTTCTAACAATTTGTATTTAGATATATCGACTGGTCCGACCAACATCACGTCTTCCACAGTAAAAATAAAATGATTGTCTTCTAAAGATTCAATGTATGGAATAAGAGGGGTTGTCCAATATTTTCCAAAGTCCTGTTGTTTACCTAACGAAACAAATGAACAATTTGGCGGTAGTTTATCTATTTTTGATGCATCAAACCCTAAAAAGATAATTTCTTGCCCTGGCCAGTTTCGATTAAACAGTTCGCAAAAGGGAGGAAGCAAAAAGCTATAATTATCTGAGGTTGCAACTAAAATTTTCATTATTTTTTATCTCCTAGTAGGTTGATATCATTGATAATCATCCTTTCTACCATATTTTCAAAAGAAATGCTTGGAGACCATCCAAAAGCTTTTGTTGCTTTTGATGCATCGCCAACTAGTTGATCAACTTCCGCTGGTCTCATATATCTAGGATCTTGTTGGATGTATCTTTGCCAGTTTTCTATATTGACACATCTAAAGGCAGCGTCTAAAAAATCTCGAATAGAGTGGCTTTTCCCTGTAGCTATTACATAATCATCAGGAACGTCCTGCTGCAGCATCATCCACATAGCCTCAACATAATCCGGCGCGTAGCCCCAATCGCGAGATGCATCTAGATTACCTAATATTAGTTGTTCTTCGATTCCTAAATATATCTTAGCCACTCCATCGGATATTTTTCTTGTAACGAATTCTATACCCCGTCGTTCTGACTCATGATTGAATAATATGCCACTACAGGTGTACATATTATAAGATTCTCTATAATTTTTTGTAATCCAATGACCATAAACTTTTGCAACTCCATATGGGCTTCTAGGGTGAAACCGAGTTAGCTCACTTTGCGGTGTTTCAACAACTTTTCCAAACATTTCTGATGTTGAAGCTTGATAAAACTTAATATCTTTGCCAGATGCGCGGATTGCTTCAAGCATTCTTAGAACGCCCAATGCATCCACATCTCCAGTGGCTTCTGGGGAATTCCAACTTTCTCCTACAAAAGACATTGCACCCAAATTATAGATTTCATGAGGATTTGCTTCTTGGATACATCTTAATAAAGAATTTTGATCGGTTAGATCTCCATTGATAAAAGTAATCTTATCCTCTAGATGACTTGTATTAACGCGATTTTTAGTAGAGCATCTTCTTTCCATTCCATAAACTTTATACCCCTTTTTCAAAAGCAATTCAGCTAAATAACTTCCATCTTGACCATTAACTCCTGTTATAAGCGCTGTTTTCATTTATCCCCCTTGAGATTTTTAAATAAAGAAAATTCTCTCAAATCCCGATATTCTGGATATTCTGCCTGATCTTCGTTGTGTTCAGGATAATTTTGCATCAACATGAGTCCTCTGGCGGCTTGCTCCGGTGTCATATATGCATTCCATCCGTTTATTTCTATATCATCTTGGTGATACATTGCTTCGCCACGCCCTTCGTATCTTCCTCTTTTGAGCCATGCAGCTGCCTTTAGATCATCAGTCAAAATCATGCCGCCTTTTCCTATTTTTAAATGTTTTTTAACATGAAAAGATAAACACATTAAGGTGCCTGGAATGTACATATTTGATGTAAACCTTTTTGCAGCATCCCAAATAGGATAAGGTTCCAATTGATATATGCCTTTCCAGTGGTAATCTCTAAAATTTACTGTCCCGCCTGCATGTAAAATTGATTGAGGTACTGAAAGATAAGTTTTGCTGGGGATTGTTACGTCTTTAACTTTTAAATATTCGCAACACAGTAAAAGAGAGTCCGTACAACTATCTGTTGAAATGGCGTATTTAGAGCCGCAATAATCTGCTACCGTTTCTTCAAACATTTTAACAATTTTATAAGGATTATGTCTCATAATCAATTACATTCCTCACAGGGACTAGTCAGGTTAAACCCAGTTTCTTCCCATCCCTTGTGACAGTTATGCCACACATTTCTAGTATAAGGATCAAAATTACTTCCTACGTCTAAAAATGTTATATCCGGATATTGTTTAAACCACTCTTTAACTAATACTCTTGCTGTCGGTCCCAAAGAAATAGCTACTACATCACCTTTTTTGAAAGTCTCTGGAAATGTTTTTAACATATGATCGTAATATTTCCAACTGTCTTTTCTAGGTATCAATGCTTTTTTGTCAACTGTAATATTAAGTTCTAATAAGTTATCAACGTTTTGGTCATTACCGCCAATCCAAATTAGTCTCTTATCCTTTACAGCTGCTGGAAAATTGTCGATAAAATATTTCCAATTTTTGTTTGTTGTTATAACTGCACTAGTAAGATATTTATACTCCCCTGTCATATCGATAGCCGCCTGATTCAATATTGGATAGCACAAAGAACATGGAATTCCGACATAGTAATTTAGTTGTTTATGCGTTAGGGCATCTGTCAAAGCATTGCTTAGGCTCTCGTTGACATATTGATCACCTCTTGCTACCATTGAACCAACACTAGTGACGCCCATCATTTCACCATCGTTGAATCTGGCAAAACCAAAAGGAACATTATTTTTTAAATTAGCTAAAAACCAATCCATGTTGGTTATCATATTAATCTCCCTTTTGAATTCGATAGCTATCGCTATCAAAATGTTCCGTTGAAAATTCGAACAACTCCGAAGCTTCTAAAGCTAACATTTGGTGGCGTAACCCACGATAAACATGAAAAGAGTCTCCAGGTAAAAGGATATACTCTTTAGCTTCTATTATATCATCTTTATCGGAATATTTAACTAGTAACTTGCCAGATTGAAGATAAAATACTTCATCCTTTAATTTATGATAGTGCCATGAGCATTTTTTATCTTTTTCAAAAAATAAAAGCTTGCCACAATATTCTGTCTTATTGACTATCCATTTTTCGAAGCCCCAGCCTTTAGGAACAAACTTCATATCCATTATATTTCTTCTATCCTTTTTGTTTTATCGCATATCAATATATCATAATGAGGCTTACTATTCATCTTTAAGTCATGATATTTTGCTCCCCATTTTTTTAGTTGAGCAGCAGTAAGTTCTGACCAATCGTCTCCTGAGACTGCACCGCGAGCAGTCCAATACACAATAGTATCACCTTTATCGTACAACTTATTGATTTTATTTATATTTTCTCTAATAGGTTTAGCTTCATCATATTTTCCATTTGTATTTGTACATATGGTACCATCAATATCAACGTATAATAACATTTTGAATATCTTCCTTCGTTAGCGCATATACTCCACTTTTTGTTACTGTTATTCTAGCACACATATTAGCAAATTTTATAGCTACACTTAGATTTTTATATAATGTATGTTTATATATGAGAGCAGCAAAAAAAGTATCCCCTGCGCCGCAAACATCATGTACTTCGACCGGACGTGATTTATACAATATATTGTTATGATAAGCTCCCTTATCGCCTTCCGTTACAATCAAATTATAATTCTTCGGAAAAGCTATAACTTTTGAAGCTTCTGCTGCATTTATTTTTATTATTGGATTATTGTAATACGACAAATCATTCTTTTTGCTATCTACGAACAAAGGTATATTGTAATCAGCAGTTTTTTTAGATATGTACATTGCTACTGAATTATCAATAAATCCTTTATCATAATCCACTATAGCTATAGCATCATATGCCTCATATTCGATTTGTTGTGCTTCTGCTAAAGTAAATGGCTTTAGTTTACATGTTTCACCGGTATCAAATCGTAATAAATGATTTTTAGTTTTGTTATCAATGAAACGCTCTTTTGTGATTGTTTGGTGGTTAGTTATAATGTCGACTTTTGCTTGAAATGATTCTAAATTTCTTTTGACATTAAGAGCCATGCCTTCTTTTCTTTCCGTATGCAAAAGCTTTATAACAGGTACTGGGGCTTCGGGGCTTATTCTATCACATGTTCCATAGTGATATACATCTAAGCAGCTATCTCCCACTATGAGAACGTTCAATAATTTTGGTTGTTGAGTATCCATCGATATATTTAAATATTTTTACTTCTGCTAGGTCGGCGCCAATTACCGTCGATGCAGTGTAATCTCCCCCTTTAACTATTATGTCAGGGTTAACAAGTTTTATCAGTTCATATGGCGTATCTTCATCAAATATTAGCACTTCATCAATATATTTTATTGATTCTAATATAAATTTCCTGTCTTTTTCAGCATTTATTGGTCTTTCTGTACCTTTAAGTCTTCGCGTGCTAGCATCACTATTCAAGCCGACAATCACATGTCCCATAGCTTTACAATATTTAAATAATTCTAAATGGGCACGGTGGAGAATATCAAAACATCCATTTGTAAATACTTTTTTCATTTTTTTATAATGATTCTTCAAACATTTGTAAAGCTTTGTTCTTTCTTTTCCTGATTTCTTCTATCAAAGACTCACCGGTCATATTAAATATTTTTTCAGAACCAAACCCCAATAGTCTAGGATTTGTAGCTAATTTGCAATTCAGCATTTTAGCTTCTGCAGATATTCTAGAGAACGTTTCTAACACTCCAGGGATAAATACTAATCCTTCGTATTTTGCCAATTGTTTTAGTAGCTCTTCTTCTCCGCAAGGTTCTATCAAGTCAAATTCAATATTGTTTTTATTACAAAAGGTTATAGCGCGGGATGTATTTTTTATAGGATTACTTGATTGTAAAATTGCATACTTTTCATTCTTTTCTTCGCCTATTAGGGTTTTGATATAGTCTAACCTATCATCAGACCATAAGCTACATCCTATACTAAAAACATTGTCAATTTGCAGTGTTTTTTGCAGTATTTCTTTACATATAGAACTCAACACTACTACCATTTTAGCATATGCATAAAATTCCTTATTTATAACCTGATCTTCTGGTATTTGGAAACCAGGAAAAACACTTGGATCTCTAGTTTTTATATATTTGTGATCATGTTCATATATGATATACGATTTCCCTTTGAGAAGCGCTTTATTATTCTCGCTAAGAAACACAAAATTGCTTATAATAAAGAAATCACCGTCTTCAATATGTTTTGAGGTTAGGGTCTGACAACTGATCAGCTGCAGGTTTGGAATTATTGATTCTAGATGCTTGATTAATATATGATCATTGCTTTCTGCTCCTCCTAAAAAATCAGAACGAAACATATCTGCAACAAAAATTATTTTTTTCATATTATTTCAATTGCATCTAACTCTTGTTGCCAATTCAATTCTTCTGCGGAGGGGAGGAAAATTTTTATAGATTCAGCAAATTCTTCGTATTGTTGTTCTTCGGAAAAATTCTTTAGTATCCATTTGCGCAGTTTTTTAGCTTGTGACTTGTAACGCCCATGATCTTTGTATACTTCGCGAAGCTTCATCTTATAAGATCCTTGTTGAGCATACGCCCACATAGAATCAGCCTGTACAACGCCATCCCATACAGCAGCTTTTTGTACGAGTTCTAAATCATAATCGACTTTTGCATATTGAGCTTTTAATTTTTCTTTGCCTTTCTTGCTTTTTACCGGCATATAAAGAAAATCTAAATGTCCACTCCAATCGGTTGCTAATACTGGAAGTCCTGAATATGCTGCTTCGAAAAGAGGAAGACCAAACCCCTCACCATGTGTTAGAGAAATAAGACAACTGATATCATTATGCGTATAAAGAGAATGCATTTCTTGATCAGAGAGATCTCCGTGGAGGAGGTATACCTTGCATTTTCGATTGTCATACTTTTTGAGAAGACTTGATAACTGTTTTCTAGCTTCAACTCTATCGATAAGAGAACCGCCCTTTGCAAACGTTTTGACAACCAATCCTACATCGGGATTGTCGATAAATTCTTCAATAAACCAAGTAATTGTATTATGTATGTTTTTTCTTGGTCCCCACTGAGCCACGGTAAGAAAATTGAATTTAGTAGTTAGATTTAGATCTAATTCCACCTCTTCAAACTGCTTTACTGGGTAATGTACAATTTCTATTTCTTTGTTACACTTAAGAAAACCTTTTTGACCCGTTCTTTGATCTGTCCCTTCATAAACAGTGCTAAGAAATACTTCTTTTGAATGCTCAGAAATTGTAATTATTTTATCCATTTCATTAGCTTTTCCAAGCCACTGTGGGGCAACTTTAGTTGTTTCGATACCAGCAGTAACTCCGACATTGATAGGAGCCATTTTTTGCCATTCGTTAGGAATAGTAACTTGAATGCTCATATCAAATTGACCTTGTTGTTGATTATGAATCGCTGTCTTTCGAATGAGATCATCCATCCACTTCCGCTCTTCATTATCTTCCCAAATCCAATTGGACTGACCCCAATTGACAGGAATTAAATATATATCTAGCCCTTCTACTTCACGTAAAGCTCTAAGTACAAAACGGCAATGTTCACCATAGCCGGTTCTTGTTAATGCTGGACCTCTAACTAATACCTTCATGTTGCACCTCTTCTATTTCTTCTAGAACCCAACGTTGGGTTTCTTTTCTAGTTTCCCATGAACCTTCTTCTTCATGTAGTTGTGTGAGCGTATCGACCCACGTGCTATTAAACGTTTCGAAATTGTAATTATCCATTACATGTTGGCGACCAGCTAATCCTAGCTTAAGTCGCTCTTCTTTACTCATAGAATACATTGTTTCCAGTGCGTTCGCAACGTCGCCACCATTGACTCTATCTTCATAGATCCATGGAATCTGTTGTGAACCAATAATTGCCTTTGATGCAGGTTCAATACCAATTCCAAATGTCTTGTCTCCAAACTTAACCTGTTCTTGTAAGCCACCTGTCATAGAAACAATAATGGGAGTTCCGCAAGAAAGTGATTCTAGAGTTGCCAATCCAAAACCTTCTGCATCTGATATATTGACTGTACAATCAGCTATATTATAAAACATGGCTAGCTTCTCCGGTGGAACTTTAGCTTGACTAAACAATATTTCACCATTGGTTAGTCCTAGTTGCGCCACAATTGCTTCAAGATCTTGTCCATGCTGGTCTTTTATTTCTGTATGCATTACTAGGCATGCTTTGTCATTGCCTACTTTGTCTAAGAAATCTTTGAACCAATATATTAGTGAGCCGCTTTGTTTGCGACGGGCGTTACGATTATTCCAAAAGAAAATAAATTTATCCGGATCATAATATTTACCAAATACTTCTTTTTTGACTGCTGTAATTTGTTCTTGATCATCAACCGGCTGGAAGATATCACTATTTACTGCATGGGGGATATACTGTGATTTTGTATCAGGTGCTACGGTCTTCACAATGTCTGCAGTTACTTTAGAGATGCAAGCAACAAAATCATTTGAATCATAGAATTTTTTATTAAAAGTAGGATAAGGATAGTTATCCCAAACGTGATAGTAAACCATGGGGAGTAATGGTCTAATTTCGTTTTCCATCTCCCACAGCCATCCAAAAAAGCGAGGATCTGTCATAAACCAAAGAATGTCTGGTTTTTCTTGTCTAATAATAGAACGAAGTAATTCAGGATTGCCATATCCGTCGACGGGGAACATAATCCAGTCGTCGCCCCATTCTTCTGTTTTGATTGGTTGATAACTAGGATGTTTGATTGCGCCACCCAAAGATCTGACTTGAAAATTGCCTGTCTTAAGAAGCGCTTCACACATATACTTAGTTTGAGTTCCTACTCCGCTTGGTGATAATGGCATATCACTAATGGTTAGAACTTTAATTTTTTTGTCCATTTATTCCTCACACACAGTGGTTTGTTTTATAGTATTCACACAAGCCAAACTTACCATGGCAAGAAAGCTTGTTTTTTATGTAATTCTTATTGTTGATATTATAAAGGGATTTATTCAATAATTTAAGGGCATTCCCAATTTTTTTATCTCCATTAGATACTTTAAAGATCTCAACGTTTTCTTTTTTAGCAGTTCTTTTGAGAAGAGCAAAATGAGTTAGTACTTCCCCATATTCTTTATTATGTTTATTACACCAAAAATGCTTATATAATGTAAGCTGATATGTTGTCATTTTATCTGTTTTGCGACGTGTATCCCAACCCCAACCGCAAGTCTTCCAATCAATAATATGATATTTTTTATCTTCTGGAGTATAAATGACTAAATCGATAAATCCTTTGAACTGTTGCCCTTGTTCTGGAATATTTTCATATAGTTCTTCTTCTACTTCTACTAATTCGAATTTTCCAAACGTTTTCTTTAGTGCTGGTATAATAAACTGAATGAGGTGATCGCCTTGGGTTCTCATCGCTTCAATCAAATCAGCCTTTAGTTCTATATCAGGTGTGTCTTGCTTAAGCTTCGTAAGATTGTTTAGAAACTGTTCTTGGAAATCTAGATGAGGATTATAGTCACGCCAAACGCTCATTGGTTCGTTAGATGCATCGATAGTGACTAGATTTTCACATATAGTATGCAAAGCAGTACCAAAAGCAGTATGCTCATTGCCTTTGAACTGCCTAATTTTATCAATGTAGTTTAGTTTATGCTTCCATGGACAATTTGTCCATTCTTTAAGTTCTGAAAACGATATATGAGCCATTATTCCTCTGTTGCAACACTCTTTGCTGTTCGTTTTGACTTAGAAGTTATATTTTTGGTTTTCTTCGTAGTCTTCGTAGTGGCTTTCGCTCCTAGATCCTTTGAAATTACAACTTCAGCAATAGTTTCTGTTTTTACAGGAGTCTCCACTACATGTCCAACCTTTGAAAATACAAAGGTGCCGATATGACTACCTTTGTGCTTAGCTAGTTTTTTTGGTCCACTAATTAGCGTATAACCTTCTATATCATACTTTTCTTTTATGATATCACAAAGTTCGTCTGTGTGATAGACTTTATATTCTCCACGGCGGCGGCGGTTGCCAAGATCCACAGTGATATTCTTAATGCCGTCTTCTTCTTGCATGGTAATGTTCATTTTTATTGTTCCTTGTCTTCTAAGACATGATATATTTTGTTACATAGCACCGGACTCAAATCCTTAAGTCTTTCTCTATCTCCTAATAAATAGTTTTCAAAACCGTTTGCCCAATATTCTCTAAGAGAGGTAATGGCATATGGAGAATAGAAAAGCCCCGATGATATAGCTCTCAATTTGTCATAGCCGACGTCGTGATATAAATAATCATCAAACTTAGCATTATATTCTGCATTGTTATAGTTTAATATATTTATATTTTTATTGTCAACAAGATAATAAAGAGATCTTCGTTTAGCTAAAAATTCTCTTTCTAATCCTTCATCTCCATAGATCAGATCTTGATACTCTTTTTCGAAAGAATGCGCGATTTCATGTACAATATCATCTAATAGGTCTTTTGCGTCATCTTGTATTGGCGATATGTATATTGCGCCGTCTTTATACATCGCATTAAAACTTCTGCCCGTTCTATTAAAGCTTTTTAAATTTGCCACATAAATAACATCGATATTGTTCAGTAGTCGTGATGGCACTAATGATTCTACTTTAGCTATTACGCTAGCGAAATCAATATTATTAGTAAAAGGCTGCAATGCCTGTACCGGAACTGAATGTAGATATAAATCTTTCTTTATGTCGGGCTGTTTACTTAAAGCTTTTTTAATATATTCTAGCATTTACTTAGATAATTGCTTATCAGTCTTTGTATTATTTTCCATAGCGTCGATATCCGTCATAGCTTGTTGATATCCTCGAATAAAATTTTCTTCTGCCACAACCAGTAAAAGTTCTGGAAATTCTTCTGCTAATGTGCCTAATGCCATTTCTACAGTCACTTCATCGTTCTCTGGTTGAAGCTTCTCACCAACATAGCTAACAAGAAGCTTCTTCAACCCACTATCATCAGTTACAACTTTGAATAGATCGGGGTTTTCGTTTTCAATACTCATAATTTATTCTCCTATAAGTACATAATAACACAATTTTTTTTTATATTAAAGTATTTTCGATGCTAGAGTTGCGACTTTAGATCTCTCACCTTTTATCAAGGTAATGTGTCCTGATATGTCGTGATCTTTGAATTTTTCTACTGCATGAGCCAAACCATTGGAGGTTTCATCCAAATAAACATTATCAATCTGCTCAATATCTCCAGTTAAAATAATTTTTGTATTCTCGCCAACTCTTGTGATGATGGTTTTTAGTTCGTGGGCTGTTAGATTTTGTGCCTCGTCGACAATGATGTAGGCATTAGATATAGAACGTCCACGGATGTATGTGAGAGCTTCTACTTCTATAACCCCATTTTGCATAAACATCTCCAATGCTACTTTGTCATTTCCCATGAGAAACTGCAGGTTGTCTTGGATTGGAGCAACCCAAGGAGCCATTTTTTCTTCCATTGTCCCCGGCAAGAAGCCAATATCTCTACCCATCGGCTGGATTGGGCGCGAAATCACTAGTCTTTTGTATTCTTCTGTTTCTGTTACCTGATGTAGTCCTGCTGCTATAGCCAATAACGTTTTGCCACAGCCTGCTTTGCCAACAAGAGTAACCACATCAATATCTTTGTCTTGCAGCAGTTCTAGAGCGAAAACTTGCTCTTTATTCCTTGGTTTTACACCCCATAACCCTTGTTTGTGTTGCCCATTTATTCGCTTGAGGGGTTTCATATAAGAAAAGAACCTAGCTAATGCTGTTTTCTTCTCATTTTGATTAGATACTAATAAAATAAACTGGTTAGGGCATAGTTTTAGATCGCTCTCTTCGATATATATTTCTTCGCCAGCATAAAATCTATCTATCACTGGTTCATCTACTAAATGGTTTATGAACCCTGTATACATATGGCTTGTGTCAGTAACTATTTGATTTGATTGGAAATCTTCTGAAAGTAGACCCAATGCATCGCATTTCACTCGCATATTTATATCACGAGTTACTACAATGACTTTTCGTTTAAGATGCTCATCTTTCTGATTGAGAGCAACGCCAATAATCTCATTATCTGGTATCGATAGATCTAGATCTTCAGGTATGTTATCTTTTTTGCAAAGCTTTACGCTTATAATACCTTTACCGGCGCCTAATCGTATACCCTTATAAAGACTACCTTTTTCGCGGAGTGCGTCAAGCTTGCGGATAGTTTCTCTGGCGTTAACGCCGACGCTATCTTGCCTTTTCTTATGATTATCTATTTCTTCCAGCACTTTCAAAGGTAAGATAATGTCATTGTTGCTGAAAGCTGTGATGCAACTAGCGTCGGTTAAGCAAACACTAGTATCTAAAACATATATTTTTTTAGCCATAAATTACCAATCATTCTACGCAGTAACCTGCATAATATAAATAGTTTCTCATTTTTTATTTCGGTTTTGGAGAACAATTGTTTTTATTCCCTTATTTACTATAGAGACTTTATGTGGAACGCCACCCAAAGGAGGGAAACAAAAATGGCTAAAATAATCAACCTAGTGATGATTATTCTAATGTTGACATCTTGCAGTACTAGTAGTACAAATTTGTCCGTAAGCGAGGTACTTCCAAGAGAAGGATATGTATATATTAAAAAGATTGTTATTTTGAGAAAATGTGAAGGCGCCAGTTGTGTTAACGGACGTATAGCCTCCTCTGGTTCTGGTTTCATAGTCAAAACAACTTTCAAAGGTTCTTTTATTGTGACAGCTTCTCACGTTTGCGTTTCTAACAGAACAAATCTTTTACCGGGAGTCACAGCAACAGATATGTTACAAGTAGAAACATTAGAAGGCAAGTTTTACGATGCTACTGTGCTTAGCCATGATCCTGATATTGATGCATGTTTGATGTTTGCTAATAATTTAGTAAATGGCGGTGAAGAAGTAAATTTATCCGACACTGCTCCTGTTCCCGGCGATAAAGTCTATAATATTGCTTCTCCATATGGCATCCACTATCCCAATGTAGTGCCTATTTTTGAGGGAAGATATATCGGTGAAAGAGGACATAAAGGCTTTTATACTTTTGGGGCTGGTCCCGGTTCTAGCGGCTCTATGATATTGAATGAGAATGGAGAACTGATTGGATTGCTGCATTCTGTGTATCGCCAGATGCACGAAATTGTTGTTTCTGTTGATTATGATTCATTAATGCAGTTTATTCGTCGAGGGCTGATAGAACACTCGACTAGTCATCATCGCGAAATGAACGAATGGAATAGGTTTAGTTCAAGTAAAGTTATGTTCTAGAAGATCTTTTAGATCTTGCGCCTACAACCGTTTTTGGGGAAATAAAGGATATTTTTTTATTTTTATTGTTGACGTCTTGCAATATTAGATATTGATCGGTATTCCAGGCTAGATATTGAATGTCTTCTAGAAGCCAAAGCTTATTATTATAATAGACCTTGCCTCCTATATAAACCTTCTTACCTCCAGCATCTAATGTAAATCTACCCGTCATTTACTTCTTCTTTTTCTTGTTATTCTTTTCGACCGGGCGTTTCCAAACTTTTAGTTTATAAGCGCCGTTTCTTTTCTTTTCTCTTATAAGTTTGATTTTATAAAGATCATACTCGTCACCTAACTCGCTAATCTTTTTAGTAACTTCTCTGTATTCATCATATATTCCATAAGTTGTCCAAGTTTTAGTATTATCAGTCATCATTAACTCCAATTTGTTTCACAAACAGTTTCTGTAATCAATTTTGTAACCATATAAGGGTCGCAATTTGCATTTGGGCGCCTATCTTCAATATAGCCTTTACCATTTTTCGCAACTTGCCAAGGAATTCTTACAGAAGCGCCTCTGTCTGAGATACCCCACTTATATTCCCTATAAGAACAAGTTTCGTGATCACCAGTTAGTCTCTTTTCAATATCTGCGCCATAATTCTTGATATGGTGGTGCGCTCGTTCTCCTAAAGCCACCGCTGCTCTTTCACAAGCAGCTAAAGAGTTTCTCATTTCTTTTGTTGAAAAATTAGTATGACATCCAGCGCCATTCCAATCTCCTTCTGCTGGTTTTGGCTCAAAAGAAACAGCCAGTTCGTGTCTTTCTGCAATTCTGTGAAGTAACCAACGAGCAATCCATAATTGGTCAGAAGCTTCTATAGCGTTAACAGGACCAATCTGGAATTCCCATTGTCCCGGCATTACTTCGGCATTAATGCCTGATATAGTCAATTTTGCTTCCAAACAGGCATCTAAATGTTCTTCTACTATTTCTCTACCAATCGCTCTTCCTGACCCAACACTACAATAATATGGACCTTGTGCTGCTGGTTCATATCCATCTTTCAGACAATAATCTAGCCCATAAGATGTATTGTTCCAGCGATTAACAAAGGTATATTCTTGCTCCATTCCAAACCATACGTCTTCAGATTTATTTTTTTCATATACTTTGCATAAATCTGCTCTTGTGTTCGATTCGTGAGGTGTCATATCTGTGTTTAGTACCTCACATAACGCTAATTCACCAGACCAACCTCGAACTGGATCAGGACAAATATATACTGGGTTTAGAACACAATCAGAATTCGAACCTTCTGCTTGGTTGGTGCTAGAACCATCAAATCCCCAAATTGGTATTTCTTCGCCTTTGTTTATTATCTTAGTTTTCGATCTCAATTGTGGTGTCGGTTTTGTGCCGTCAACCCAAATATATTCTATCTTGCGATACATAATATACTCCTTTTCTGTATACGGTGGAGATGGCGGGAGTCGAACCCGCGTCCAAAAACTATCAAAAACAACGTCATTCACAAGATTAGTCAGTTATTTGAACTCTGACAAACACAAACCCTGCATGCGCGTACCACTTGTTTTGTAAAACTCGAAAAACAAGAAAACTTGCCTAGCTTCTTTAATGAAGTGCTAGAAACTCCAGATTACGCAGCTAGTGCGTAATCAAACTCAACATTATCGTTGGCGTTTATAAAGGTTTGAGCATTTTTACTGTGTTACTCACACAGTCTTGCACGTTTATTTTATTCTTCCTCTGTCGAAACCGTTTCATCCCCATTCTCAAAGAAGGATTCCGTCTTATATTTCTTAATATAACGATTGAAATCCATATAATCTACTCCAAGGAACCTAGCTGCTTCAGATTTGGTCCTTGCTATACTTAGTCCTGTCTTTAGAAGAGCATCTGTGACTGTATGTCTAGTTATTCTCCATAAAGGCATTCCAAAGAACTTACCACTAGTATATCTTGTTGCTAATTCTAATTTAATGGCTATTAAGTCTTCTAAAGCTATATTATTAATATTATCTAAAGTACTATTGGTTATTTTACCTTCAGTCTTAAGTTTATTAACAATACTATACTTGTCGTATTTAGTAGTTTTTCTTCTTCTTTTAGGTTTCCAAGTCATAAGTCTAATTTAAACTATTCTAGAATATATGATACAATTTTACTATAATTTATATTGTTAATTAAAGAGATTTATATTTCTAGCTCAGGTTCTTCTGTCTCTACTGCTTCTTCACCGTTTGGTTCATAATCAGGTGACTCAGGTTCTGGTAAAGAAGGTTGTAGTTCCTCTTCAAATCTATCAAAATACAGTTTAAGGTTAGTTAATAGGTAATCTTCAAAAACATCTCTGTCTTCTTTATCACCAAGGCTTTCATATGCATCTAAAATTTGATTTTCAACTTTATTGAAGGTAATAGAAGCAAAATTTCTACCAGTTACGTTCATACCAGAAATTTGTTCGAATGATTCAGGATCAGCTTCCTCTTCTTCAGGATCAGGCTCTTCATCTTGGTCTCTGACTGGAATAAATTTATCTTCTTCAACATCGATATCCAATTCTACTTCTTCTTCTAGCTCTTCTTCGCCCCCAGGCTTGTTTAAAATAACTTCTGCCGGTTTGAGTGAGTTTTGTACAGCATTTAAGATATGCTCTCTAAACGAACTACGTTGTTCTTCTGAGGTTGTGAGTGCTTTATAATCTTCCTCTACGATAGCAATAATATTTTTTAGTAATCCTTCTAAAACATTAATTCCAGTTGATCTTTGGGGTTGTTCGCCGGGTACAGCTGCAGACGTTGCTTCTTTTATCAAAGTTCGAATGATTTTTCTAAATCGATTTTCTTCTAAAAGAGTTTTATTTCCTTTTTCTTGTAAATAACCCTCTAAGAGACGACGTAAAACTTTACGTAATCGTTGCTCTTCTTTCATTTCAGTTAATAGTTCATCGCGATTGATCATATGTTACACCCCAAGTTTCTGTAATAAATAGTTTATTGCTTCGTTTACTTCTTTCTTGTCCATTTTTCTTTTTTTACGACGGGGCTTGGTTATAGGAGCACTAAAGCCAGCCACAGCGCCTGCCCCAGTCATTTCTTCTAGTTCTTCCTCTTCTTCCTTGAGATCTTTAGATTTGCACATCTCATCAGCTTCAGTTATTACTTCTTCTACTAGCCCACGAAAGATACCCAGAAAATGCTGGGTGTCCTCCTGCAGTTTCTCTTTTATCATATCAACTATGACGTCAGCTTTGTCTTTCGAGCCAGCAGGGATAAATTTATCGATGTCTTCGTCGTTTTTTATAGCATTACGAAAGTCTGTTGCGCTAATCACCTCACCTACGGGATCAAATGCGTAATCAAGCGGATTTAGCACCTCGGCGTCGTCGACATACTTCTGTAAATTACCAGCAAACCTCTCAGCGGCATCTCCACCTTTAGAAGAGGCACCTAAAATTATTTTTGTTCCTTGCATTTCTGGATTATTACCATATTCCATTGCTGCTTGTACCGGTGATGGATATTCCGACACTTCAATGTCTACATTATTCAATCCAGCATCTCTAACATACATTTGTAAGAGTCTTTCAGACACGTCGGAGGTAATACCGTCCTTTTCTTTAGAACTAATCAATACAACTACTCTATCAGCGTGTTCCAAGTAGTGTCTAATCATATCCAAATGCCCACGATGTGCTGGCTTATACTTCCCTGGTAAAATAGCTACTGTTTCTTTGCTATAATCACCTTCGTTTTGGTCTAGAATCGATTCTTTTACCATTTGTGGGATGTTGCCCCGTCCATAGCGAAATAGACCCAAAAGTTGGTTCATTGGAGCAAAGTTTCCGGTAAATTTATACATCTGCCCTTCATGCTGAAATACAAAGCCTTCTACTACCGTATCGATGTTGTCGTGATGCTTGAGTTTCTTGAGTTGTCTAACTAAGACATCATGCGCTGCTTCCTTTTCTGGACCCTGATAATCTTTGATTGCTCTAATGGCATCCTCAGTTTCTTTTTTGAGTCTTTTTACTTCAGAAGGGTTGTCTAACACATAAGCACTCTGTAAGCCACGTAGGAGTTCTACTGATAGGTCATGAATAGCCATCTCAATAGGGGTGATTAGTTCTTTTAGTATAAACTTTGAGTTCTTGTTATACTGTGAAACAACCGCCTTTTCTTCTTTTGGCATGCCTTTGGTGATTTGAGGTGTTGTAGGAGCACCTTTCTTCTTTAATATACGATCTATGAGAAGCTGTCGTTTGTTTTCGTCTAGCTGGGGCAAGTCTTTTTCGATCATAGGGTAAAGCTTGCTTTCTAGGTAGTCACCTATGGTCATATCACCAGTATAGCCGGTTGCCTGTATCTTATCTAACACTCCATTGATGACTTCTTCGTCTGTGATACGGTTGAGGTCTAGAAATGCTGTTCTCTTGACGCTAAACGTCTCATTTGCTGTTGCTTGTTCGAATCTATCAATAACGTTATCTAAAAACTTTGATTGTTGCTCATTATCGACTACTTCTAGGCTGTTAGTCTCGGGAACATACTTTTTATGCCCCATATGATGGATACTGAGCACATTTTCGTCATAATTGACTACATTTGGAGCAACTGGTCCTTGTATCTCAGTATTGTAGAAGATATCGCCTGCTGGACCGAAGATTAATGCCTTTTCTTCGTCATTAAGGCTGTTTAATGCCTTCTCATAGGCTGCAAACGCTGTAGTATAGGCTTTTTTGGACTTCTCGCCCCCTCTAAACTCACGGTTAACGAGGTCTTCCATAGTCATACCACCACGGGACATATCACCTTTATTGCGCGCCGCACGTGCTCTACCATCAACAAAACCGAGATAAATGTTGTATCCATCGGTCTTTTCGGTACCAATAAGCTCACCATTGGCTGCTTTTTGGAGAATTTCCGCCATTTTGTTGTAAGTTAAGTTACGATTATCGTAAAGGTGTGCTAAATGTCCTGCTACGCCGCCCATTATCTGTGCTATTGCTCCATATAGTCATCGTCTGGTGAGTTTTCCGTGTCTTCTTTCCATTTTTGAGCATACATTTCAAAATTCTTTATCATATGCTCTCTACCTTCGGGTGGAGCTTGCCTATACATGTCCTCCGCCTTTAGCAAGAGATCTTCTGTCATGTTAATCCACCAAACGTTCTCGCCGCTCAATTCTCTCTCTTGTACAGAGTTTTCAAGCTCTTCCTTAATAATCTGTTTAAGTTTTGTCTTAGTAAGCTTCATATAATAGTTCCTTCTTCTAATATCTTGACTTGTTCTTCTAAAAGTGTTATTCTTTCTTCAAGCTTTCTGTTTAATCGCTTTATTTCTTGGAGATGCTGCTTTGCCACACTTATTTGTCTATTTTCTCGTTGACTTTTTGGTCGTACTTCGTCTATAATACGAATAACGGATTCAACGTAAGCGCGAACTGATGGTTTTTTAGTCGATTCGCCTAATAAAAACCTTCTTGTTAGGTCATTAAGGTTTAGTTTCATTATTTTACTCTGCTGCTAGCTCTTTGATAATATTTTTAATGGTTTTACGAAGTTTTTGTTCTTCAAGTTCTTCTTTTTCGTCCAAAACCTTCTGTTTTGCGCCTGCTGACTGCGGGTGAGCCTCTAATACCTCTTCTTCGCCTTCTTCTAGGTCTTCGGGGGTCTCTTCTAGCTCGGCAGTAGCGTAATCAGTGTTTGATAGGTCGTATGTACCCTTTCCTTCTGCAAGAAAAGAGCCTTCTTTTGGAGTATAACCCCATTTTTCCATAAGCATCTCTTTTACTTCACCTTGTTTCCATTGTTTAACAGACATTTTAGCATCTCCTTTGATGTTCGTTTTATAAATAGTTTCATAAAGTTGTTTATTTGTTGTTTTTAGATTATCTTCCCAATCTCTAAAACACATATTACCGGTTTCATAGGCTTCACGCTCCATTTCACGCATATGTCCGTCTTCTTGGGCGTATCCTGGTGTTGTAGGACCAGCATTAGCTAAATCACCACGTTCATTTTGTAAATGGTGGACTAATTCGTGCGCTACAGAGCGTAAACAATCCTTTACGTGGCGTCCTGTGATATAAATGGTAATAGATTGACCCTCTGGGTCATAATAAGCTGTCTTTCCAAGCGGATTTTGCCCATTTTGGGCGTCTTTTTGGAAGTTAATCGAAGGCTTATTCTCTATATTGTGCCTTTTCTGGAAGAAATTGGCTAGATTATCGGCATATTTCTGAATATTTTCCATATAAACATAATTAGTTAGCTAGATCGAATAAGGTGTCCTAGAAAAGAAAACTTCTTTGAGATGTTTCCCATTAGGTTTTCATTTTAATATAATAATATAAACCGATTAAATATATTGTGCAAATGGAAAATAATATTTTTTCAATACCATATATGCATATTAGCATGCCCACTAGGGAGTACTTTTTCCGCCGCAAGCTGTTTCATCAAGTATTTCTAAAAGATTTACATACATATCTATTGCCTGCATGGTAAGCTCATATAACTTGCCACCAACGCCAGCCAGCGTAAGTGCTTTATAGTTGTCCGCGTAAAGACCAGCCCCGTTTACTAAAAAGCTTGCGGTGAACACATAGACAGCTAAATCATCAGCAGCATTAATCATATTGACTAATATATCTTCCGTGATATCAGGTGTCAAATAAGTTTGTCCCTCTTCGTCGGAAAATAAAATAATTACATGCTTTGCATCTGGTCTCCAACTGATGTTCCATTGTTCTTTTGGGGGAATCGATTCAGCTTGCGAATTCCATCCATTTATCCAGCTTAAGTCAGTTAGCTGATATGGCAAATTTAGCGCTCCTACTAGATTGTGGATAGCTAAATATATTGCGTCATAGTTTTGTTCGTCTCCACCGCCAAGATTAAGCGCTGTTGAAGCAAACGCTCCTATGAATGTTTGGAAATCAACAAGATCTGTCTGCAATATAACTCTTTCATTCCAACTACCCGGTCCTGTAGCTGCTGTAAACACTAGTCCCCACTTTATAACATCAGAATCGCTATAATATGCGGCAAATTGATTTAGAGCCGACATCACAGCGTTTATTTCTTCTACCATAGAGCCGGAAAGATCTACAATAAAAAGTATATCAGTCGGCTCTAGTTTCTTATCTTCATCAATTTTACCATCACAATTAGTATCTGTACCATTACATATATCTTCTAGTTCTGGAGTGACTTCCCCCAAACAAAGCTTATTGATGAAATCATTATTATCATCATAATTGCCCCAATCGCCTTCAAAACAAGTCATTTCACCAGGGAGACATATACCAACTAACATTGTTTCAGCAGGACCACTGTAACACATAGAGAACAAGTTTTCATCTATTTGCTGATTACAATTATCATCGTGATTGTTACATTCTTCTGGTTTGATCTCGCCTAAATATTTATCGCAGGTAGTACCAGGAGGCAATGTTTGTGGCATCCAATGGCAAACAGCCAAACATTCAGTTAGCTGCAACGTTGTACAATTTGGGTCATTGGGATCAGCACATTCACACGTCTTATATCCTGCACCACACACAAGAGGATTTTCTTGACAAGGAAATAATGTTCCTATATCATTAATGGTGCAAAGACAGTCTAGATTTTCATCAACTTTTCCATCACAATCATCATCTAAGCCATTGCAAACTTCTACTGCTGGTTGTTTTGCTGTACAAATCCAGTTACCACCAACACAATATTGCAAATTTGTCTCACAGTCTGTAGTACATTCATCAATTAGATCTTCATCTATTAAGCCATCACAATCGTTATCAGCGCCATCACATATTTCTTCTTCCAAAGGACCGCATTTTCCACAAGCATTTAGCTGTCCTTCATCAATAGCACCATCGCAATTATCATCTAAACCATTACATATTTCTTCTGGCACTTTTCCACAAGTACCACAAGCATTAGCTACACCATCATCAATAAGACCGTTACAATCATTATCAATATAATCGCATACTTCTTCTGGAAGATCCCCGCATTCTCCACAAGGATTAGTAACATTTTCATCTATTAGACCATCACAATCGTTGTCTTTACCATCGCAGATCTCTGTAACACATTCAGTTTTACAGTCTGTATATTGTATTTGTCCCTTGTTACAAAGTTTATCTTTAATACCGGGATATCCATCTTCAGTTGTGCAGGGAATATTTGCTTCCAAGACGAGTTGAGCAGGATTACATTCTAAGTGTTCTTCACACGCCCCTTCGTATACTACTGTGGGAGGGTCATCGCAGTTGTTAATACAGATTTGTTTCTGCCAGACAGCATCTAAGTTGCCGCAAAAATACCAAGCGCATTCAACGCACGGATCTGTCCAAACAGAATAAGTGTCTTCTTCAATCTCTTCTATTATTTCAGTTATATCTTCAGGAGTAGCATCAGGTTCAGAAGTGTCGGCTATGTCTAGAGTATCTTGGGTGTCGTGATTGCCAGAAAGTCCATCTTTATTATTGTCGCAAGAAACCACAGAAAGTATACCAAACAAGATTATTACAAGTTGTAGTAGCATTTTCTTAAGACGGTTCACATATTATACCTCATAATATAACTATGTTGTGAAAAGGTAAAAATACGTTTGTTTCTTATTTATCTGAAAAGATCATCACTTTTTTCGGGCAATTTGTTGATTGAGACAGATAATATTCTATCTCCATCGTCATCCTGTAGTGTTCGGATTTTGTTTTTAAGATTTTCCAAATAAGGAATAGCGTTTGCAGGATTGACATAAAAACGAACTGACAGGTTCATTAGTTTGTTATTGTATTGATCTTTTTCAATTGCTTCGGTAGAGCGAATAACAGTAACACCCTCGATACCTCGGATTGCCTCAAATATTCTACCGTATAAACGAGTACCTGGTTGTGCTTTTACGCGAAGCTCTGCTGTATATACACTTTTAGTCTCGGTAAGAAAGTGTTTAAAATTATGTACGAAATCTTTCATTTTGTTTCCTCTAAACTGCCACCGAAGCCAACCGGGGCGCTTTTTGATCTTGCAGTCGGAGGCTTTTTCATTTTACCACCAACATTATATTTGTTTGGACCAGTACTAATAAGTCGCATTTTCATTTTGCGATAACCTTTCTTCACGGCTTGCTGGAAAGGTTCTGTTTGCTCGTCTATCTCTTCAGCATAAGAAACTTTACGAATGTCAAACTTGACTTCTGGATACTTATCTTCTAGTTCTCTAACGGCATCTACGTTCTTGCCTGAATCGTCTATAAAAACTACATCGTTTGCACCATCTAGTATTCTTTTTTCTATCCAAGAACTTTTCATCTTGGGGTCAGCATCTCCTAATAATACAAATGTAATTTTAGAAATGTCTATTCCAATACTCTCAAGATAATCTCTTATTGCGGTTTCAGATTCCGGTGCCCTGGCTGTGAGTATTACTATTTCTCTGCCATCTGTTCCAGCACCTACAACACTTTTTAATACATCAGTTCCTTTCTTTAGCTCACGAGGGTCGACGACTGTTTCGAACTCCGAGTAATCATAGGTGTTATCTGGCTTTTCGCCTTCGTGTGCAAACTCTGCTGGAGTTAGGTATGCTTCTGTGCCGTCTTCGCTGGTGACTTTTATGCGACTATCAGATTTTACTAATGTGTCATCAAAGTCAAATACTCTCAACTTCGTTTCTTTTAGGAGCTTTCGCCAATTTTCAAATAGGAGTTTCATCTTCTTCTCCCAACCAAGCTTTCAATTCTTGTTCGCCCTCTTCGGTGATTGCCCATGCACCATCGGCGCCAATAATCCAACGACTGTTATCAAGTTCATCATATACATCACTCATCGCTTGCGTCATGCTTTCTGTGTCTTCTTCAAAATCCATTTTAAAATCACTAGCAGCTTTAATAGCACCCAACAATAACATCGTGCCATAGCCATTTCCGCGATGTTCAGGAAATATTTCTGCGGAGTTGTTAACA
>Ga0098052_1000339_pt1 | contig 29287 bp, 26 predicted proteins | sample 15_taG_FD_81591 | JGI IMG/M metagenome (GOLD analysis project Ga0098052, IMG submission 81591) | Marine viral communities from the Subarctic Pacific Ocean - 15_ETSP_OMZ_AT15312 metaG | ecosystem: Environmental > Aquatic > Marine > Oceanic | place: Pacific Ocean | collected 2015-01-18
CGCATCTCTGATAAACAGCGCGCTGATACGCCCCCCATATCCCGTACCGCCGCATGGAAAAGCTCTTCTTCAGGCCCTGTTGCGCGGTCACCGTGATGTTCCAGTCTTGGGATTTGCCTCTTTGTACCGGCCGGATTCCGACCAGGCCGAATGGATTGGCCTCCGTTTTCTCGGTGAACAGCTTCAGAGGGCGCTGGTCACCCATGGCGGCTTTCACCTCTGGGCGTTTGAGTTGCTCGTCTCGCCAGGCTCGTGCGGCTGTAAAAGCAGCATCTTTCCCGCCGTGCTTCCGGTCCCTAAAATCTTTCCTTCTCAGCTTTCGCTGCCCTTCCGAGTCCAGGTGCGGGATGACACAGAACCAAAGTGCAGGGCTATGCAGTCTATAAAGATACAAAAACGGATGAATGTGGGGAGCGCGCTTAACTAGCCTTTCCATAGCTCTAACTTCCGCTGGATCGGTATGTTTTTCTTTTTCATGGGGGTGCCGAGCATCGCCTCTATCGGGATAGAGGTGGCCTCTTGGGCCGGCCATGGTGGCGAAAAGCTATCAGACGATTAGAAAATGATCTAATGGGGATTGAGCAATAAACAGACCGGAAGGTCATGTTTATGCAGTATTCAGAAGGACGGATTAATCCGCCATGGTGACCCAGCGTTGAATGTCCTGCAGGTTCTGAACGACGATTTGCTGCGCCTGAGGCGAGCGCTGTTCCGCCGGCAGATCCACGCGGAGTTGTTGCAACAGATAACTGACCAATGCGCCCCGAGTCTCGATCTTCAGTTGCTGGCGGACCATGCCATAGTCCCTGGCGATCAACGCGCGCTGGGCGTCGTTGAGGCGCGGATCCGGCGTCAGGCGCACCGCCACCCGGGCACACCAGGCGGCATCGTCCTCGGCGCCGTGGTCTGCCGGCAAAACCAGCTCCGGTCGGTCACTGATGCGGCTGAGCACGAAGTCCCGAAAGTCCCCGTTCTTCTCGCACCAGGCCCGCACATGCCAGCGGAAACCGGTATGCACCACGGTGTGCGGCTGGACCACTCTGAACTCGGGCTCCGGGTTCGCCAGCGACGCGTACTCGATCTCCACTCGCTTCTTTTCCCGGCAAGCCTGCAGCACCGGGCGCAACACCTCGGGACGCAGATCCCGAGCCGGCGGCAGCAACACCTCGGTATTGAGCTCCCGTACCGTCAATGATTCGAGTGAGCAGGCCAGGTCCTCCCGGGCATGCATCATCTGCAGATATTCGTCCGCCACGCCCCGGGTGAACACCGGACGGAAGCCCTCGGCGGGCCGGTAGCCCTTGAGGAAGCGGTCATACTCCAAGTTGCCAGGCCCATAGTCGACCAGATAGGTGTTGATGTCCTTGCTGGCCTGCTGCCGGCCGATACCAAAGGCCCGCATCAGGTGATTGGTGGTCAGCCGTCCTTCCCAGAGGGCGATCACCTCAATCAGCCTGTAGCGCAATAACAGGTCCCAGCGCAGCGGCCAGTCCGCTGCGTTTTTGCCCGCAGTCCGTGCCATGGATATGCTCCAAAACGCGATATGCGTCAAAAGGCGACGTGTTCATGTATTCAGTATCGACATGACAATAATAAGTAAATAGCCTTTGCGTGTCATCATGGATGAGGCAAAAGCGGCAGGATGCCGCATCTGACTTAGGGAAAGGGGCGAAGGAGAAAACAATGAAAGTATATGCACTATTGATGCTGGTCCTGGCGGCCATGGCCGTTACAGGCTGTTCTGATCCGACCATTGATGCCTCCAGTGAGGCCAAGATGAAAGAATCTGTGGCCAAGGTTCGGGAGTCATTGCCTGAGGTGAAGCGGTCAGACTTTGATCAGGCGGTTCAGTTGATCGCCTTTAGTCAGATCGACATGAAAAGCCTGTTTGCCAATGGGGGCGCCGATGCGGGAGATATGGAAGGCAAAATGCGAGAAGCCCTGAACGGCAAGACGGCAGAGCAGGTGCTGGCCCAGGCAGATAAAATCCAGGCCGAACGCAAGGCTCGGGAGAAAGAGCAGGCGCTGGCTGAGATCCGCGAACTCGTTGCCAAGCGGGAAAGGGCTGAGCAGGCAAAACAGCAGCTGAACAAATTCCAGGTGGTTCGCTCCCGCTTCTCTATGCAGGAAAGGCAATACCTTGGCGAGCAGCCGATCATTGAGCTAACGGTCAAAAACGGCACGGATCAGGCCATCTCCCGTGCCTATTTCTCTGGCACGATTGCCAGCCCTGATAGGAGCGTACCCTGGCATGAAGACCAGTTCAACTACAGCATTTCCGGCGGCCTGGAACCTGGTGAGGAAGCCACCTGGACGCTGGCACCGAACCGATTTTCTGATTGGGGCAAGGTGGATGCCCCTGCAGATGCCATCTTTACCGTGATAGTGGAACAGCTGGACGGGCCCGATGGGGAGGCGCTTTATTCCACCAGAGACTTTAACGAGAGAGACCGGAAAAGACTGGCTGAGCTGAAAAAGCAATATGGTGTTGATTGAGTCGGCCTCCGGCTGAATCACAGACAGCCCGGTTCGGGCGGGGTAAGGACTTGGAAAGTTTTGATCGGTAACATAGGGAGAAATCATTAGGTGGGCTGAAGATCAGGAAGGCCGCAACGATACGTTATTGTAGCGGGTGATGCGGCGGTTCTGGCCCGGTCCTCAGGGGGTGAGGGGATAGATGTTGCAACGATGGTGGAATAAAGATCGCGGTAGCGCCCCCTGCGTATGTCCCTCTGTGCGGGTTACAATCCGGGACCCCAACGCTAAAATAGCAGTAAAATCGTGCGTTTGGGGAACGTGTCGCCAGCTCCGCCTTAAACCTCAGCAGTCGTCGCTGCATCAACCCAGACAAGGAGCCCCATTGCTAGCCAATTTCACCAAGGCATCGCTGATTGTTCCTGAGACCCAGGCTGTTGCGCGCCTGTTGCTGGAGCGACCGGATGCTAAGCGGTGGCGCCAGGCGGTCGAGGCAGAGAATATCCTTCATGCGAAAACGGTTAATACCGCCAAAAGCTACGCCGACATAGCCCGCATGCGCTTGGAAACCATGGATGAGGATCTCTGGGAGATTGTCGCCAATGCAGAGCGTCCAGCGGCAACCCAGGCCGTCCTGGCCTGTGCGCTGAAATTTTCGCCGTTGCTGGCGGAGTTCATGCGTACCGCGTTAAGTGACGAGTACCGTCGAATGAGCTCCGGTCTGGAAGACCGTATCTGGCGAAGCTTCTTCGCAGACATGAGTCTCATCCACGCCAATCTGGCTGAAGTCTCTGAAGGCACCCAAACCAAGCTCAGGCAGAATGCCTACCGCATGCTGACCGAAGCCGGGTATCTGGCGAAGAACAAAGCGAAATCCTTGCAGCATGTGCGTGTGCTGCCAGAAGTCCGCAATTACCTGGCCGCACATGGCCATAACGACATCCTGTCTGCCATGGATTGCGCGCATTGAAAGGGAGGCCGGCGTGAATCGCCTAGACGAACGACTCAACAAAATACTACCCACCCTGACCTCAGAGAAATTCAGGGAAAACCGGGGCCTGGGCAACGAAGTGCCGTTTTATGCATTCGACTACCCGGTAGAAAGTGAGGAGCAGGTGCGCGAGCATGTCGACTTCCTGGTCGCCCAACTTGCTAAATCCAAGCCGGCGCTGAAGGTTGCCCGCGTTCACTTGTTCCAGGTGTTGGTCGACATGCTCGAAGAGCGCAATTTCTACGACAAGGCCGTGAAGCTGCAAGCCGCGAAAGGTGGCGAGGCGTTGCTGAAACAGTTGAAGGGGCCGCTCAAGGCCGAAAAGGTAGCAGGCTTCATTACCGCGAAATGGCCGGCCGATGAGTACGACGCCTACCTGATCGATGGGGTCGGCAGCGCTTACCCCATCATCCGTACCCACAAATTACTCAACGTCTTGCAGCCTTACACCGGGTTAACGCCACTGGTGCTGTTCTTTCCAGGCGAATACGACGGCCAGTCGCTGCGCTTGTTCGGCCAGTTAAGCGACACACCATACTACCGTGCCTTTCGGCTGGTCGATTGAAAACAGAATATAAACAGGGAGATAAAGCATGCCGATAGGGGATATGTTCGAGCGCAGCATCCAGCGCAGCATTAACGGCGTTATCAAGGCGGATCAAAAGGACGACGCCAACGTCTGGCAGGAGCTCGACGAATACGTCATCACCAAAGAGCTGGATGGCCACCTGCGCGGTTTTTTCGAGCGCTATCTCTCTGCCCTGGATAACCCCGCTGAGGCCAGCGGCAATGTGGGGGTATGGGTCTCCGGCTTCTTCGGCAGTGGTAAATCCCACTTCATCAAAATCCTTTCCTACCTGCTCGCCAATCGGCAGGTCAGCCAGGAAGGCCAAACCCGTAAAGCCCAGGATTTCTTCGAAGATAAAATCACCGATCCCATGCTGGCGGGCGACATTGCCCGCGCCATTACCGGTGATACCGACGTCCTGCTGTTCAACATCGATAGCAAAGCCGATGCGGATAACTCTCGCGATGCCATCCTCAAGGTGTTCCTGAAAGTCTTCAACGAAATGCGCGGCTTCAGCCCCGACCACCCTCATATTGCCCGCTTGGAGCAGGAGCTGGAGGAGAAGGGGGCGTTCGACACCTTCAAAGCCGAATTCGAAAAAGCCGCCGACTCCCCCTGGTTGGATGAGCGTGACGGCTACACCTTCTACTCTGATGCCGTCGCCACCGCCTACAGCGCCGCCATGGGGCAAGCGGTATCCGATCCTGATGCCTGGCTGGAGCGCCTGGAGCGCGACTTCGACAACTGGCTCTCGGTCGAAAACGTCTGCAAGATGATCAAGGAATATCTGGACAATCGCGGTAAACAGCACCGCATCGTCTTTCTGGTGGACGAAATCGGCCAGTTCATCGGTGGCAACACCCAGCTGATGCTCAATCTGCAAACCATCACGGAAAACCTGGGCACCATCTGCGATGGTCGCGCTTGGGTCATTGTCACCTCCCAGGAAGATATCGACGCCGTTGTCGGTCAGCTCAAAGCCAGCAGCGCCAACGACTTCTCCAAAATTCAGGGGCGCTTCCGTACCCGCCTGTCGCTGTCGTCTGCCAATGTGGATGAGGTCATCCAAAAGCGCTTGCTGAAAAAGCGCCCGGAAGCCGCAGACACCCTGCGCGAGCTATTCCGCAAAGAAGCGGACATCCTCAAAAACCAGCTCAGCTTCACCAACACCGGGCGCACCTTCAAGGCCTATGCCGATGAAGACGAATTCGCGGAGGTGTACCCCTTTGCGCCCTACCAATTCACCCTGGTACAAAGCATCTTTGAATCCGTGCGTAAGGCCGGGGCCACCGGCTTGCACCTGGCGCGAGGTGAGCGCTCCCTGCTGGACGCTTTCCAATCTGCTGCCAAAGCGGTGGTAGAGCAGGAGCCGGGTATACTGGTGCCGCTGTACTGTTTTTACCCCTCCATCGAAAGCTTCCTCGAAGGGGTGGTGAAATCCACCATCGAAAACGCCGCAAAGAACCCCTCGCTGCAGGATTTCGATGTCAACGTGCTGCAAACCCTGTTCTTAATCCGCTATGTGGACGAGATCCCCGGCAATGTCGATAACCTCATTACCCTGTTTATCGACCAGATCGACGCCGACCGCCGGGGGCTGCGCACCCAAATCGAGGAAAGTCTGCAGCGGCTGGAAGGGCAAACCCTGGTCAGCCGCAACGGCGATAACTTCTTCTTCCTCACCAATGAAGAGCGTGATATCAGCCGCGAGATCAAAGCGGTCGACCTCACCGCCGCAGAAGAAGCCAAGAAACTCGGCGAGCTGATTTTTGAAGACCTGCTCGGGGGCATGCGTAAATTCCGCTTTACCGACAACGGCAACGACTTTGCCCTTAACCTCAGCTGTGACCAACATCCCTACGGCAATCGCAATGAGGGTGCGCTGAACCTCCAGGTCATCACCCCGTTGATTGATGACCGCGACGAATGGCGCGACGACAAAACCCTCATGCGCAGTACCGACGGCGACGGCCAGGTCATTTTACGCCTGCCAGACGATAGCCAGCTGGCCACCGAGTTGCGTCAGTACATCCAGACTGACAAATACGTGATGAAGCGCACCGATGGCAGCCTGCCATCCACCGCCAGGCGTATTCTGCAAGACCGCGCCGATGAGAACCGTCAGCGTCGTGATCGCCTCAAAGTGACGCTGGAAAAGCTCCTGCAAAACGCCGTGGCGTTTGCTGCTGGTCACCAGCCAGATCTCAAAGCCTCCACCGCCCAGGCTATCGTCAATGAAGCCCTACATGACCTGGTGCGCAACAGCTTTGGCAAACTGGCCTATATCGAACACCTCACCGGGGATCCGCAGGCCGAGATCAAAGCTCTGCTGGATGATCCGTCAACGCTGGCCCTGGATCTGGGCGAAGGCGAGACCGTCAACCCCCGCGCCCTGAAAGAAGTGCAGCAATACGTCGAGCTGGCCAGTGCCAGCCACCGCCAAATCATCCTGCATGATCTGGCCAATACCCACTTTGCCCGCCGCCCCTATGGCTGGTCAGAATGGGAAACCGTTTTGCTGGTTATCCGGCTGGTCAGGGCCGGGGAGCTCAGCCTCAAGCTCAATCAAACCGTATTGCCAATCGAGAAGGTCTACGAGCAGCTCAACCCGCCGTCGCGCTGGCGCTCCATTGAGGTCGAACGCCGCAAAGCCATTGGTAGTGGTGAGCTTCAGCAAGCCAGAAATCTCACCCGAGACATCTTCGGTAAACTGCCGCCTGAAGATGAAGACCGCCTCTATGCGGCCATCAAAGGGCACCTGCAACACTGGCAGCAAGACTTCAAGCAGTGGAGCACCCTCAGCAACACCGGCTACCCCGGTAAGTCCCTGGCGGATGAAGGCTTGGCCCTGTGCGACAAACTGCTGTCCGCGCCAGACAGCTTTACGGCCATACAGCAGTTCACCGGCCACAAAGATGACCTGCTGGATACCGCCGATAACCATCAAGAGCTTGGCCACTTCTTCACCAACCAGAAGCCGGTCTGGGACAAGCTGATCAAGGCGCTGCGCGAGTTTGACCCCAACCGCCCCGCGCTGGAAAAAGACAACGGAGCCAAAACCGCGTTGCAACGGCTGGAAGCCATCCGCACGGCGCCATCGCCCTTTGGCCTGCTGCAAGAGGTGGAAGCCTTGGTCAGCAAAATCGACCAGGTGAATAGCGCGGAAATCGCCAAGGTGCGCACCCATGCGCTGGACTATATCGACAGCCAAATTGCACGGGTCAGCGCCGATCTGGGTGCCGCCAAGGCCGATGCGGATACCCGTAACCAATGCCTGCACCCGCTTCAAACCCTGCGCCAACGGGCAGAAACACAAACCAGCCTGGCACACCTGCATCAGCTATCAACCCAGTCCACCGATGCAGCGGACGATGCCGTAGACAAACTGGCCAAAATCTCCGCCAAGGCCAAAAAGGTAGCGGAAGAAACCGGCGAGTATCCGGTCGAACCTGTGCCAGCGGTAAAACCGGTGAAAGCGATCCACGCCAGCCGGCTTACCAGTACCTACATTGAAGATGCGGAAAGCGCTGAGCAATACCTGGAAAAGCTGCGCAAAGAAATGATGGATGCACTGGCCAAAGACTGCCGGGTGCAAATCCGCTAAGGAGGAATGCAATGGATTTCACTAAAGGCCTTTACCGGGTTATGGCACCAAATGGTTCGGAAATCGGATTGATTAATGGCGATGAGTTTGTTCGGAATGGACGAGAGCTTATTTATCGAATCGACGATGAAGAGGTGTATACCGCCGGCTCGAATGCCCAGTTGCTTGGCTACCTGACAGGTTGCACCGCCCACGACCTTAACGGCAATACCCTATTTACCATCGAAGATAAATAACCGTGAATAAATCCGCACTCAAAAAGTACGCCCCCCAGGCCCGTCTGGACTTTATCGCTGCCGTTACCCGCCGTGCCGAGCTGCTGGGGCTGAACCCGGAAAGCCCCGCCAACGTCGAAAAGCAGGGCGAAGCGTTGCTGATCAATGGCCGCGCCTTCCCGGCAGCCTACGGGAAAATGCGCACTACCCTTGAAGCCCGCATTCGTGAGCAAGGTTTTACGCAGGTCATGGAGGCCATGGCCTATACCTGGTTCAACCGCCTGGTGGCCATCCGCTACATGGAGCTGCACGGCTTTCTGGATCATGGTTATCGGGTGCTCAGCCATCCTGCCAATACAGAAACCGGCCACACCCAGCCTGAAATTCTTGACCATATTGCAGACCTGGAGCTGCCGGGGCTGGATAAGTCGGTCGCGCTGGAACTCAAACTGGCAGGCAATAAAGACGAAGAGCTCTACCGAGAGGTGCTGCTGGCGCAGTGCCACGCCCTGCACAAGGCCATGCCCTTCCTGTTCGAATCGCTGGACGACGCCACCGAGCTGCTGCTGCCCGATGGCCTGCTGCGCACCGATTCCATACTGGGCAGGCTCGTCACCGCCATCGATGAGGCCGACTGGCAGGACGTGGAAATCATCGGCTGGCTCTACCAGTTCTATATCAGCGAGAAGAAGGATCAGGTCATCGGCAAGGTGGTGAAAAGCGAGGACATCCCCGCCGCCACCCAGCTTTTCACCCCCAACTGGATCGTCAAATACCTGGTGCAGAACAGCCTCGGCCGTTTGTGGCTGATGGCCAACCCCACCAGCACATTGGCTGCGAAGTGGGAGTACTACATCCAGCCCGCCGAGCAGACGGATGAAGTCAACGCCCAGCTCGACGCGCTCATCCAGACCCGGATCAATGAGGACGGCGCCACCCTCAACCCCGAGTCTCTCACGCTGCTCGACCCGGCCTGCGGTTCTGGCCACATTCTGGTGGAAGCCTACGACCTGATGCGCGACATCTACCTCGAACGCGGCTACCGCCGGCAGGACATCCCCCGGCTGATTCTGGAAAAGAACCTCTACGGTCTGGACATCGACGATCGTGCCGCGCAGCTCGCCGGCTTTGCCTTGTTGATGAAGGCGCGGGCCGATGATCGGCGTTTGTTCGGGCTGCCGGTAGGCTTGAATGTGCTGGCCTTGCAGGAAGCGAAGGCCGGCAGCGCGGCGGAATTGCATAGTGCGCTGAATGCGCCGCAGATTGATTCTGCGGTGGTGAGTCAGCTTGTGGAGACCTTCGAGCACGCCAAGACCTTCGGCTCGCTGATTCAGATTCCCGATGAACTGGCGAGTGCCTTGCCGGAGTTGCGGCGGGAGCTGGAAGCCGTGCGCGATGGCGGTGACTTGTATGGAAGGGATGCTGCGGAAACCCTGCTTCGGCTGGCGGCGCAAGCAGTGGTGCTGGCCAAGCAGTTTGACGCGGTGGTGGCGAATCCGCCCTATATGGGCGGCAAGGGCATGAATGCAGGGCTCAAGGCATGGGCCAAGCAGATCTTCCCGGCCAGCAAAGCAGATCTGTTCGCCATGTTCATCGAGCGAGGCTTTAGCTGGTGCAAGCCTGCCGGTTTCAACAGCATGGTCACAATGCATAGCTGGATGTTCCTGTCCAGCTTTGAGCACATGCGTGATGAGGTTCTGTCTCGACACTCATTGTGTTCAATGATCCATTTACCTTATGACGGCAAGGGGCCCACTGCGATGGGGCTGAACTTTGGCGTCGATGCAGCAGTCTTTAATCGAGCATCCATTCAAAGCTGGAAAGCAGTCTTTGACTGCTTCCGGTATTTTGAACTGGATCAGAATGGGATGCCCAAGCAGTACCCCTCTCAAAATGAGCGTAACGTTGCCGCTAAACCTGATGATTTCAAGAAGATTCCGGGAAGCCCGGTGGCGTATTGGGTTAGCCAAGCGGCATTTGAGATGTTTGAGAGAGCCGGACGAATTGGCGACTTCTCACCGGCAAAGCAGGGCTTAGCCACTGCTGACAACGACCGGTTCTTGCGAGCTTGGTATGAAGTTCGTCTCTCCGACATCGATCGGTCTTGCACTTCACTTGAGGAAGCCGCAAAAAGCATTGGTAGATGGTTCCCATACAACAAAGGCGGTTTATTTCGGCGTTGGTATGGAAACCAAGACTTTGTCGTTGATTGGGAGCGGGACGGTGCCCGTATTCGAGATTTTCGGGATGCCGCCGGCAAGCTTAGGTCGCGCCCACAGAATACATGCTGCTATTTCAAGCCGTCGGTGAGTTGGTCAGATGTGACTTCAGGGGCACCATCATTCCGATATTTTCCTGCGGGCTTCATCTACGACATTACGGGGATGTCTGCTCAGAATGAATCGCAAACGGAGTTGCTGCAAACCTTGGCGTTTTGCAATACGAAGATTGCTAGCTGGGCTGCGAATATCTCAAACCCAACAATGCACTTCCAAATAGGTAATTACCAGCCTCTGCCATTTATGGCTTCTGCATTTTCCAGCATAGATACTTCGCTCGTTGAGGAGGCTATTTCACTTACAAAGGCGTACACCGACTCGAAAGAGGGGTCATGGGACTTCACTCATCATCCATTGCTATTTGATTCGGCGTCCCTTCAGGATGCGTTTGTAAATCACCGCTCGGCAGCAGTGCAAGCGAGGGGGCGCTTGAAGGAAATCGAAGAGTCGTGCAATCGGCATTTCATCGATGCCTACGGACTCAGGAACGATCTATCACCTGAGGTTGCAGATGACGAACTGTCCATAGATCTTCCTCTGCGACAGAGTGATGCCGAATCATTAGTATCCTATGCCTTCGGCTGCATGATGGGCCGCTACAGCCTCGACGCCCCCGGCCTGATCTACGCTCACGCTGGCAACGAAGGCTTCGACCCCAGTCGCTACGAAACCTTCCCGGCCGACGACGATGGCATCGTCCCCATCACCGATGAGGCCTGGTTCGACGACGACGGCGCCAACCGCATCCGCGAATTCGTCCGTGTCGTTTGGGGCGAAAACACCGAAGCCGAAAACATGGCCTGGCTCGCCGAGTCCTTGGGGCAAAAAGCCAGCGAATCCGCCGATGACACCATCCGCCGTTACCTCAGCCGCGATTTCTACAAAGACCACCTGCAAACCTACAAAAAGCGACCCATTTACTGGCTGTTCAGCTCCGGCAAACACAAAGCCTTCGAGGCCCTCGTGTACCTGCACCGCTACAACGCCGGCACACTCTCCCGCATGCGAATGGAATACGTCGTTCCCCTCCAGTCCCGCATGCAAGCCCGCATCGACAATCTGGAGCAGGACATCCAGTCCTCAACTTCCAGCACCGAGCAAAAACGCTTCCAGAAGCAAAAGGACAAGCTCATCAAACAACTGGACGAACTCCGCCGTTTCGACGAAAACCTCCGCCACTACGCCGACCAGCGCATTACCCTGGATCTAGATGATGGCGTGAAGGTCAACTACGGCAAGTTTGGTGATTTGCTGGCTGAGGTGAAGGCTGTGACCGGTAAAAAATAGGTGGGCTGAATCATTATGCAAGGCGAAAACCTAAAAATAGGAACCAAGCGGGTCTGGATGCACAAGGCAATCAGGAATCCAGACTTTTCTGCTGAGGCAGTTTTAAGTAACGATCCATGGCTGTTTGTAGAGTTATGGCTTAAACGGCAGAAAAAATCTGAAGCCCTTGCGTACTGGATGCAAGCTCGAAGGTTCTCAGAAGCAGCCAAGAAAATGCCAGTGGAGAGTGCGCCGTTATCCCTCTACTACTCGTTTCTGAATGCTACAAAAGCCTTGTTGGTGGTTAGGTCGGCACACCACAGTGAAAGTCATGGCGTTACGGGAGACCGTCCCCAGACAGCCAAGACATCTTTGGCAAATGAGGTTGTGGAGTTCAAAGGTGGTGGCGTATTGCCAGCACTATGCTCCTATTTTGGTGAAAGTACGGTTTCGCAAAAGTACACACTAAAAGATCTGCTGTGGAATATCCCATTTGTACATCGAGCATTTCGCCATACCTTCACCTCGGCGCCTGAGCTTTTTATACCCATAGAGCAGGCCTGCTATGTTAGTCATTCAGATACCAGCGAGGCGTGGTTTCAGGCAGAGGTTGCACCTCGATATTCGGATGGACGAATTCTTCGTCATATGCCTGGTTCTTTTGAGCATTTTGAGAGACAAGGGAAAACGCTTGTACGAAGGAAGAAGCGATTCAGGTGGTATCAAGGACAAGCAAACAGGCTGAAGAAGGAGCGGGCGCTTTCCCGTCTTTCTAATTATCACTCATCTACACGTCGCTTGATCGTGCCAATAACCGGGAATAGAGATCTTTGGTACTTGAAGAAAGATGTGGCGAATAATGCCCCTGCGGAAAGGCATGGCCTGACTGTTGTTTTCGCAGCAATGCATCGCTTTAGTGAGTTGTCCAGGTATGACCCCAGTGGTTTGGATCGTCACCTTTGCGGAAGTGCTAACTGGCTAATATCGGAATTTATTGAGCATGCATCAGATCAGTTTATTGACCAGATTTCATCAGAAATAACTGGATTCCAGTTCTGGAGACCAAGAATAAGAAGCTAGCTATTTGAGATTAAATTTATGTCCGCACGAATCTTTAGTCATGCAAAGCAATTTTATCATTTGGCCGAGGTAGCGCAGCAGGCATCAGAATTGCCCGTTTTTCCACATGCGCTGATTTGTAATTATTGCTTTTTCATGGAGTTGGCATTCAAGGCTCTTTCTCCCGAGGTTGATTCGCTTCAATCCGGCTCATCAGTCGGCGGGTCTTTACTTTCAAACAGTTATCCATCCTCAAGTCTCAGGGGGCATGATTTAAAGACCCTCTTTTTAAATTTGAGCCCGGATATCAGAGGCTTGATTCAAGATGAATATGTAGAATCGAGAGACTTCGATCTTGATTTGACTGAATGTTCGAATTACTTCGAGCATAGTCGATACGCTTTTGAAATGGTCAATGCTCACCCCTACAAAATCTCTGCGCCTATTCAGTTAGCCGCACATGTCTTCAGGCGCATTGAGGAAAAAGGCGCTGAACTGGATGTCCACTTATTCAGGTTAAAAAGGAATTTGGCATGAACGAAATAATCTGCCCTCACTGCAGTAAGGCGTTCAAAATCGACGAAGCCGGCTATGCGGATATCCTGAAACAGGTACGCGATCACGCTTTCGAGGAGCAGCTGCAGGAACGGCTTGCGCTGGCCGAAAAAGAAAAAGACAGCGCGCTCGCTCTGGCAAGGCATCAGGCCCAGAGCGATATGGAAAAGGCGGAAGCAGCCAAGGAAAAAGAGATCCAGGAACTGAAGTCCAAGCTGGAGGCCGGCGAAGTTGCTCAAAAACTCGCCATCTCGGAAGCGCTAAAAGTAGTCGAGAAAGAGCGTGATTCGCTGTTGAGTGATCTCAAGCAGGCAAAGAGTGATAACGAATCGGCCACTCAGCTGATTGAAGCCAGGCTTAACCAGGAAATCCAGGCGCTGAAATCCAAACTTGATGCCACGGATACCAGCAAGCAGCTCGCCATTACCCAGGCGGTCTCTGTCGTAGAAAAAGAGCGCGATACGCTGCAGCATAAGCTGAGTCAGGCCGAGCTAGAGAAGGCGGCTGCCGAGCGCTCGCTTAAGGACAAATACGAGACCCAGATCAAAGACCGGGATGATGCCATTGAGCGCCTGCGGGATATGAAGGCGCGGCTGTCCACTAAGATGGTCGGCGAAACCCTGGAGCAGCACTGCGAAACCGAGTTCAACCGGATTCGCTCTACGGCCTTTCCTAGAGCCTATTTTGAGAAGGACAACGACGCCAGCTCTGGCAGCAAGGGTGACTACATCTTCCGCGATGTTGACGAGAACGATACGCCCATCGTCTCGATCATGTTCGAGATGAAGAACGAGAGCGACACCACCGCGACCAAAAAGAAAAATGAAGACTTTCTCAAGGAGCTGGACAAGGATCGCAACGAGAAGGGCTGCGAATACGCCATCCTGGTATCCCTGCTGGAACCAGACAGCGATCTCTACAATTCCGGTATTGTCGACGTCTTTCACCGTTACCCCAAGATGTATGTCATTCGCCCCCAGTTTTTCATTCCCATGATCACGCTACTGCGCAATGCCGCCATGAATTCCCTGGAGTACAAGCAGGAACTCGCGTTAGTCAAAGCCCAGAACATCGATATCACCAACTTTGAGAGTGATCTGGATAAATTCAAAACGGCGTTTGCCAAGAACTACGATCTGGCGTCCCGGAAATTCCAGACGGCGATTGATGAGATCGACAAATCCATCAATCACCTGCAAAAGACCAAGGACGCGCTGATGAGCACGGACCGGAATCTTCGATTGGCAAACGACAAGGCGCAGGATGTGACGGTGAAGAAGCTGACCCGCAAGAATCCTACGATGAAGACAGCGTTTGAGCAGCTTGAGGATAAGGGCGAGTAGGGCTATGGGTGAGGGGCTGGTGCGGGCGAAAGAAAGTCGAATGCCCGCCCGATGATCCGGTTCTCTTGGTTTACGATGCTGGCCGGTGACCCAGAATGACCTGTTTGGGTCGGCAGGCTATCAGTGACACGCTGGGGTATGATGCGAATTTTGAGGGAGACGCTTGAGTGAGCGGAACAAGCGCCATAGAGCGGATAGAGAAGGGATTGGCCAAGCTGCTGCAGGCAGGCAACCGGATTGTCTGGTGGTCTGATCCTGACGGTGAATTTGCTGATGCCGTGGCTGAGCTTTCGCTTGATGGGGCAGAAGTGCTTTCACTGGGCGATACCCCAGCACTGGCCGTGAAGCGACAGATTGAGCTGGAGTCGCCAGCGAGCCCCTTTGTGCTGTATGAAGGCCAGCAAGAACCTGACCCGGAGCACGACTGGTTGCTGGATATTCGCCTTTATGCCGAGCCGTTTGCTGCCGATGCCACCTCCATGCTGCAACAGGATTTGGGGCTGCAACATGCCAGCCTGCGCCACTACCTGAAAGACCGTGCCCGCTTTTTTGCCAGTAAAGACCGCACCGCGCGTTTGGCCAGCTTGCTGCATGCGGATGATATGGAGCGGGACATCGATGCCAAGATCTGGGCGGTGCTGTCCCGAAGTGGCTCGGCGGATCCTTTCACGCTGCTGCTGGATTTGCTCTGTGACGTGGCTCAGCTCGACGAGGGCGTGGCCTTTGATGACTCGCCGTTGTGGCAGAACCTGGTCAAGTATGGCCTGGAACCGTTCGCCTGGGCCCTGCTTGAGCGACATTTCGGCTACCGGGATGACGCGCCCAGCCTGGCACGTTTCATTCCACGGCTGTTGGTGACTGATCTTGGCCGGGGCCTGAAAAAGCCCTTGCCGACCGGCTTGATCAAGCTTGCGTTGCCGCAAGCGAAAGCCGGCAACGTGGCGGTGCTGTTGTCCCAATGGCGGGATTCCACGGCGCGGCAGAAAGATTACGATGCACTGTCTGCCCGGTTGGCCAATGATCTGCAGCTTGCCCATCATCTCTCTGGCCTGACCCCCGCCGAAGTGGCGAATTGCGCGACCTTTGTGGATCTGGAGCGAATTGTTGCCAATGCACTTCGCGATCAGCTGCTGGGGAATATGGCCAGCAGTGTGATGGCCGATGTGCGCCGCACGGTGAATAGCCGCCTGGCCAGTTATTGGGTGAGTGACCGCTATCCCGATACAGAGGTGGGCAAGCGCAGTATTTGGCGGGGGTATTATCAGGCGCTGTTATCGGCGACTGATCTGTTTGAGGCCATTGAAACCCGCGCCCAGCATTTTGGCTTCACTAGCCCGGAGCAGGCGTATACCGCTTATACCGAGTCGCTGTTCGAAATTGATCAGTTCTATCGCCTGTTCCACGAGGCAGCGGATGTGGTGTCTGCCCGCTTCCCGGATGCCATTGCCCCTCTGGCTGATCAGGTGGAGGCGGCCTACCTCAATCGCTACCTGAACAAGCTGGCCGCCCATTGGGATGGGCATTTGCAGAATGGTTTGCTGGAGAAGTGGAAGCTGGAGGGCGTCGTCAATCAGCAGAACTTCTACCAGAAAGTGGTGGCGCCCTACCTGGCAAAAGGCGACGAGCGCCGCATGTTTGTCATTATCAGCGATGCGCTGCGCTATGAAGTGGCCGATGAGCTGAAGACCCAGATCAATGGTCGCGAACGGATTGATGCCACCCTGCGTAGCCAGCTGGGTGTGCTGCCCAGCTATACCAAGCTGGGTATGGCCAGCCTGCTGCCGCACAAGACCCTGACCTACAACGGCAAAGGGTCTGTGGATGTGGATGGCCGCTCCTCTGAGGGCCTGGATAACCGCAACAAGATTTTGGGGGCTGTTGGCGGCACTGCGGTGAAGGCAGAAACCCTGGCCAATATGGGCAAGCAGGCCCTGCGGGAATTCGTCAGGCCCCATCGTGTGATTTATATCTATCACAACACCATCGATGCAGTGGGGGATTCCGCCAGTACAGAATCGAGTACCTGGATCGCCTGTCGCCAGGCGATCAATGAACTGGCGGATCTGGTATCACGGCTGGTGAATAATGCCAGTGCGACAGCGATTACGGTGACGGCGGATCATGGCTTCCTGTTCCGTGAAACGCCACCGGATGCGCTGGAAAAGAGCGCCATGGCCAGCAAGCCCGCCGGGACGATAACCGCCAAGAAGCGCTACCTGGTCGGGAATGACCTGGGTGAGGCTGAGTATGCGCATCATGGCAAAACGACGATCACCGCAGGAACGGGCTGTGATACACAATTCTGGCTGCCCCGTGGTGTGGGCCGGTTCCACTTTGTGGGTGGGGCGCGCTTTGTTCACGGTGGTGCCGCCTTGCAGGAGGTGGCCGTGCCGATCATCGAGATCCGCCAGAAATACGGTAAGTCTGCAGAAAGCGCCCGTGTTTCCAAAGTGGGTGTGAACGTACTGGGCCAGCAACATCGCATCACGACCAACTTCCATGTCTTTACTTTGCTGCAGACCGAGCCGGTCAGTGAAAAGGTGCTGGCGACAAGGATTACCATTGAATTGGTGAATCAGCACGGAGATAGTGTTTCATCCCGGGAGCTGTTGAACCTGGACAGTGATGCCGCCGAGCTGGGTGAGCGGCAAAGCAAAGTGTCCCTGAGCCTGGCCGCTCAGGCGGTGAAGCCCGGCAATGACCACTTTCTGGTGCTCAGCGACGCTGAGAGCGAAATCGAACTTCAGCGCATTCCGGTGCGCATCGACTTGGCAATAGAGAATGACTTCGACTTCTGACATGCAAAACGTGACGGATAATGCGCTGGATCTGGACGCAAAGCTGGTCGAGCACTTTCCCGGCAAGATCGTTCGCAAGGACCTGACCAAGCGCCTGAAAGAAGGCGCCAACGTGCCGGTGTATGTGCTGGAGTACCTGCTGGGCATGTACTGTTCCTCAGCGGATGAAGAGCAGATTGCCGAGGGCATGGATCGGGTCAAGCAGGTGCTGTCACAGAACTATGTGCGGCCCGATGAGGCAGAGAAGATCAAGGCCCGTATCCGCGAGAGTGGCAATTTCAAGATCATCGACAAGGTGACGGTTCGCCTTAACGAGAAGAAAGACCAGTACGAAGCCATTCTCTCCAATCTGGGTATCAATAACGCCAATATCGACAGCCGCCAGGTTCATGACTACGAAAAGCTGCTGGTCGGCGGGATCTGGTCAATTATCTCCATCAAGTACGATTACGAGGATGGCCAAAGCAGTTCGCCGTTTACCATCAAGGAACTGAAGCCCATCCAGATGCCGAATATGGATATGAATGCCTTGATGGAGGCACGGAAACAGTTCACCGAGGATGAGTGGCTGGATGTGCTGCTGCGCTCAACCGGTATGGAGCCGACGCATTTTGATACCCGCGTGAAGTGGCACTTGCTCGCGCGCTTGATTCCGTTTGTGGAGAACAACTACAACGTTTGCGAGCTGGGCCCGCGTGGTACGGGTAAAAGCCACGTTTACAAGGAATGCAGCCCGAACAGCATCCTGGTGTCTGGTGGGCAGACTACCGTTGCCAACCTGTTCTACAACATGTCACGCCGGCAGGTGGGGCTAGTGGGAATGTGGGATGTGGTGGCTTTTGACGAAGTGGCCGGGATCTCGTTCAAAGACAAAGATGGCGTGCAGATCATGAAGGACTACATGGCCTCAGGCTCCTTTGCCCGTGGTCGTGATTCCATCTCTGCCAGTGCCAGTATGGTATTCGTCGGTAATATCAATCATTCCGTGGAAACGCTGGTGAAAACCAGCCATCTGTTGTCGCCATTCCCTGAGGCCATGATCGATTCGGCCTTCTTCGACCGTTTCCATGCCTATGTGCCGGGTTGGGAAATACCCAAGATGCGGCCTGAGTTTTTCACCAATCAGTATGGGCTGATCGTGGACTATCTGGCGGAGTACATGCGCGAGATGCGTAAGCGCACGTTCTCTGATGCCATCGACAAGTACTACAAGCTCGGTAATAACCTGAATCAGCGCGACAGCATCGCGGTGCGGCGTACAGTGTCAGGCCTACTGAAACTGCTATACCCGCATGGTGAATACGACAAAGCTGCCATCGAGCGTTGCCTGCAATATGCGCTTGAAGTGCGCCGCCGGGTGAAGGAACAGCTCAAGAAAATCGGTGGCATGGAATTCTTCGATGTGCATTTCTCTTACATCGATGCCGAGACCATGGAAGAGCACTATGTCAGTGTGAAAGAGCAGGGTGGCGGTGGACTGATTCCAGAGGGGCAGGCCAAGCCGGGCACTGTCTATACCGTTTCGACAGGCGCGACCAACGGCCACTTGGGCCTTTACCGGCTGGAAACTCAGGCTACAGCAGGGAATGGCAAGCTCAACACCTCGGGTTTAGGTTCCAGTTCTGGGGCTAAAGAAGGTCTGAAAGTCGCCCATGATTACTTCAAGGCGAATGTGAATCGCGTAAGCACCATGACCAAGGCGAGTGACTTCGACCTCCATTTGCACATGGTTGAGTTACACAACACCGGCCCATCAAAGCAGATGACGCTGGCGTCATTTATTGCCTACTGCTCTGCAACCATGAAACGGCCAACCCAGAACCAAATGATCGTACTGGGAGACATGAGTCTGGGCGGCAACATCATCCCCGCTGAGAATATGGCTGAGGCTCTACAGGTGGGCATGGATGCCGGCGCCAAGCGAGTACTGCTGCCTATGGCCAATGCCCAGGATATTCCGACGGTTCCTGCTGAGTTGTTCTCCAAATATCAGGTCAGCTTCTACTCAGATCCGGTTGATGCGGTTTTTAAAGCATTGGGAGTAGAGTGATTTCCAGTAGTTCAGATTTGACCTGAAAAATGCCTTTTGAAGAACCGATAAGCCTATTGTTTTCAAACAGTTCTGTCAGGCCAGGTTTGAACCTATTCACTTAATTACGGATATGCTCCTTTAGATCCGGCCGCTTCTTAAGAATGGCTATTATTTTCTTAAAATCCTCATCTTCCTCTTCATTTTCCTCAGATTCCAATGATATCCAGCCGGATTCTTCACTGGGTATCTGTATGTCCAATTCCATCCTTAGCTTGGCTGACTTCATGCGGAGCGCACGTCTTAATGCATCCCTGTTCTTATCATCTCCATGCTGAAGAAAGATGGTGCCGCCGGCAGGTAAGTACCCTTCTTTTGCATTGCACAGAGCCCAGTTTAAGAGGTCCTCCTGATCACCATGGGCAGAATAGCCTTTGATGTCGTCAATGCTTGCCATAATGTCAGCCACAGCGATGCTTTGCTCGCTATTCGGCCAATGGATAATGTTGCTGTTCATTCTTCTGTCGGGGACCGGAAGGTCTTTGATGGATAACAGCTTTCCGCAAACGGTGGTTGCTCCGCAGAACCCGGTCGTTGCAACAATGGTGTTTTCTTTAGGCAAAAGCATAGGAAGCCAAGATGCCGCCTTGCCAGCGTCGCCGTTTCCGGACCCTGTGACAATAACCGTAGGACGGTTAGAAGTGGTCAGTTCCTGCCTGGATGGGACGTTCTTGGAGAGAATGGGTTTCCAGTTTTTTGCGATTTTGTTGCCTTCCTGCAATCCCTCCCAGTTGCAATCGTCTTTATAAAGGCTTGTGGCGTTCATGGCCTTTATCGCCTGTGGAAGATGGTCTGGATCGTTTTTGGTTAGTCCCAGAAGATCGAATATCTGTTTACCGAGCCACAGCGGCCTTGTCTTCTTTCTGTTGCTTTCCGTTGTGGACCAGAATTTGCACGTTTTATCTATGATTTCCCTGCCAAGAGGGAAATCATAGTAAAAATCGGCTTGCTGATAGTGCTCAGGGTCTTCAGCAACGATAGTGTGCAGGTCAAACAGGACATCCAGGCTTCGGCCTAGAGCAAAAGCTGGAATGAGTAGCGTCCCCTGAGCGCTTATGGCTCTGTTAATGAGAGACTTTAGGTGGCCTCTACGAATACTTGGGTCTTTATCCGCAGGACTGCGGTTTATGGATCCATAAGTGGATTCCATGACGGCGTAATTATGTTTGCCTGGATTCATGATGTGGCGAATGATAGGTAGAACTTCATTATTTTCAGGCTGGGGCCCGATATCCCCTGAAAAAACAATGCTTCTTTGCTCTGGAGACTTCGGCGGCCCCCAGTAAATACTGACAGATACTGCACCTAGTATATGACCGCTTCTCTGAAACTGGACAAAAAGGTCCTGGTCAACGGGGTGATGCCTACCCAAAACCGGTTCTTTTCTGAAATGACTCCATTTGATATTATCTATGTTTTTCTGTGTGAATAATTCAGGGTTCAAATGCATCGCATTTTTATACTGAACCTCGGAGATCGCCGCTGTTTCTTTAGTGCAGTATACCTTTCCATTAAAGCCTGAATCGTATAGGGAGGGGATGAGCCCGCTATGGTCCATATGAGCATGGGTGAGCACGATGAACTCAATCTCGGCTGGATCAAATGGCCATTCCTGATGATTCCACTGATCGGCAGTCATTTCGCCCTGCTGCATTCCGCAATCAATCAAAAAATTCCATCCCTTTTCCTGGTCCCGGATCCAGGTGCATGATCCGGTTACTTTGCCCAAAGGGCCGATAAAGTTCACTTCCATGATCTTTACTCTTCTGTATTATTTGGATGTTGATGCCGAACCGGGTTATGTTGTATTAAGTGAGAGAATGCTTCGAGCGTTGGCACTGCTGAATTGTTCGGCGTGCCTGACGTGTTTATCGACTCACTCCACGTCAATGCTGTTAAAACGGCTTCTTGCCACACCGCTGGAAATGGGGCTTCTCTTTTTGTTTCGGAGTCAACGCGAATGATATCAAGCCTTTTGGAAGGTGAGGCCCTATCTTGCGAAACCAGTTCGAAAGAGAGCTTATTGTCTTCCGATATCTTGTACGCAGTTACCGGTGGTAAACTGTGACTAAACCAGTTTGAAAATTCACGTACGGGCCAAAGGTCCTCTAGTAGTAACGTTTCAAATTGTGTTTGTTGAATGTCCTCACTGAGGACGACAAGAAATTGAGCGTTGTTTCCTTTGTGCTCATCCAGGAAGATAAATTCCGGGTAACAGCGATTGAGAGTGCGGCATAGCCCTTGGTGGATGTAAATGGAGGCCCACTTGGTCAGTGGCTTCCACGTGAGTCCAATCTTTGCCTGGTGCTGAAGCTCGCGGAAAGTAAAGGTTAGCGTTCTACCGGCATTTACTTCTGGTTCAGGTTTCTCCTCCCTCAAGGGGATTGTGAGCGTGCAGTCCGCACCTCGAATGGCATATGTGGGTAACGACGTAGTGGGGAAATCCGAATATAGCTCGGGGCTTTTTCCTCTGATACGAATTGGTCGCTCTTCATAAATCCGCTGATCCAGGAATGTAAGGAGCTCAACTTCGGTGTTGAATAGCTGCCTCCAGGTTTTCTGCGAAGACGCCCCGGATTCAGTTAGCTCGCAATAAAATGGCGACGGGAGCAAGCCGCCCTTGTCCGCACCGGTTAGATAATCGATGAACACGCCCAAAGCGTTGGCGAGCTTCTCCGCTGTACGCTTGCTGGTACTGCCTGATGTCTCCACACGTGAATAGGCTTCACGTGAGAGTTCAATTTTCAGAGCGAGAGATTCCTGAGTATGGCCCTGCGCTTCTCTGGTCTCCCTGAGTATGGTTTTGTCCAAATCGAAGTTTTTCGCCACGGAGCTTTCCTCTGAGCTAATGGTGCAGAGCAGCCTACACGGCCATAACATCACATAAAAGCAATATGGTGTGATGTTATGGCTTCTAAAACATCACATCGCTTTCAATGTGGGGCCAGGCGGGCGCCACTGATGGCGGGGCAGCACGACAGCCCTGCTGGCAGGGTGCGGATGCTGCCGTAGCTGGTAATTCGGAGGATGAAGGCGCCGAGTCCCTCATTGTCCCCGATGCGCGCGTGCGACCGGCCGTATGGCTTGCATGACCCGCTCGCAAGTGTCTGGCCCGGGGGATGGCAGGTGCTCGAGGCCCGTTCTCAACCTCGCGTCGCCAGGTTTCGCCGTCGCCCGTGCAGATAGGGCGAGCAGTGCTGCGATTAAACAAGCTATATTCCGTCCTAAAGTTGAGGTCTAGGTCGTAAACAGCGTGCGAACCGGATCGCGCGTAGTTCACCCGTTTCCCGTCGTCTTACGAAGCTCGTAGTCCAGCGCGCACTTAATCCAGCCGTCCTTTTTGACGATGCGACCGATACTGATGCGACCGATCACCGGGGCCATGATGGCGAGGCCTTTAAGCATAGTGCTCCGTTCTAGTGAATCAATGAGGCCGGCCCCGTCGGGGGCCGGTATGTGTCGCTTTCTCAGGGCGCGTCTTCCCGGGTAAAGAATGCGTCGACCAGATTCTGGATAACCAAACCGGCCTGCTCGTCGGACGGAAACTCACCGTGGTTTAGGATCAGCTCGAAGCCGAGCAAGTCTCCGAAAGCAGAAATCACCTCGTACTCAAACCTGCCGTGTTTTGGACTAAGGTGCCGCCAGTGACGTCGACTATACGCCCAGATCCAGTCCAGATAGCAGCAGCTCTGGGTGATCAGCGCCATGCGGCTTCCGCTCCAGAAATTCAGTAGACGCTGGCTGCGGCAAGGGTCTCTCCGGGACGTCATCAGGCCTTCGAACAGAAAGGCTCCCCAGACCGGTGCCACGGCCTGGGGCAGCATTTCACTTTTCAGATCCGATGGGAGGTCGACCTCGCGATAAGTACAGGGATCGTTCGGGCACATGCGGTTCTCCTTATAAACGGCATAGAAGCGCCCTCGCCGGTCGGACGGCGCCATTATTGAGTAGATAGAGGAAGGTGGGCGATTTAGACCCAACCGCGCCGGGATAGGCTTTCCCAGCCGGACTGAGACACAACCAGATGATCCAGGACACGAACGTCGATCAGGTTCAGAGCTTTGACCAGCTGCTGCGTGACGTCCCGGTCTGCTTGGGACGGCTCACAGTGTCCGGAGGGGTGGTTGTGCGCGAGAATTACTGAGGCTGCGTTCCATTCCAGAGCTTTCTGCACGACGATCCGGGGGTGAACAGTGGCCCCATCGACGGTGCCAAAGAACAGCCGCTCAAAGCTGAGCACCTGGTGCTTGTTGTTCAGGAACAGCACCGCGAAGTGTTCGTTCTTCTCGTTCGCCAGCGCCATCTGCAGGAACTTGGCGGCGTCCTGGGGGGTGGACAGGGCCTCGCCTCGAGTCAGGCTCTCCTGCAGGATGGCGGCGGCGGTGCGGATAATATCGTCCGACGTGATCGGACCAAAAGCTTGATACAGGCCCTTCTCACTCTTTACGAAGGTCGTGTCGCAATCGCACATAGGTGGTCTCCAGAAGCAAAAAAGCCCGCGTGAGCGGGCTTGGAAGAGGAATACGAGGAATCAGTCAGCGTTAGGAGGTTTCGAGGGCACCGCGAAGCGGTGTCCGCACCGCAGGCACTCCAGCGAATCCAATTGGGTTTGGTCGATCAGGTCGCCGAGGGCGGCCCCGCCGGCACCTCCGACAAGGCCGCCAGCCAGCCCACCGAGCAGCAGCCCCATGGCCATGCCAGGTGGGCCTGCAGCCACTCCCAGAGCGACACCGAGTTGCATGCGACCGGCGCCGGTTGCTACTCCGCCTACTACGCCCGCAATCGTGCCGACGGCGCCGCAGGCTTTCCTGGCGTCATGACGGGTGCCGACATGGATCGAGCTGCAATTTGGGCATTGCAGAATCATTGATACCTCCAGTTGGTGGTCACCGAGGGTTCGATTCCCTGGGCTCATGGAAGTAATGTGTATCTGAAAAAATCTCGAATAGAGCGCCGATACCCAAGGCGGGCAGCGTGTCCGGGCGTGCTGTACGTTGGCTGGAGTTTTAGAGCGCGGTGTTGCGACAAAATCTGTCGCGTTTAGGTGGGATGATCGGAAGTAGATGGCGTTGGCGCGAAGGGGAAGGGATGAATAACTATCAGAACGTCAGAACAGCGGTGATCCGTTGGGTTCAGGGCCACTACCGTACCATTCAGGACTCGGGCACGGAGCTGAGCGATGCTGGTGTCGATCTGGCTAGAAGTGTGGGCGTGCTCGAACCTACTCAAATTAGAGTAATGCTGGTCGATCAGGTCCCGATCATGGATGACCCGGTGATTCGCAGCTTGGCCAAGAGCGTTGGTATGATGAATGGAACGACAATAGGGATGACCTTTGGACACTCGATCTACATAGCGAGGGGCTTTGAGTCAACGCGCCTCTATTCCCATGAGTTTCGTCACGTCTACCAGTACGAAACGTTCGGATCGTTAGAAGCCTTCATGGAGGAGTATCTCCATCAAGTTCTGACGTTTGGGTACAGCAAGGCGCCTTTGGAGCTGGATGCGAAGGAGTTTGAGATTGAGTGAGTGTGGGAGAGATCTGTCTTGGTTTTGGGAATCCGATCTGTGTCAGAGCCTCCGGGCAATGTCGTATACAGAAAAGCCTAACCTTCTAACGCTGCTTTTCGCGGCCCACGACGAGGTTCGCTTGCACACCCCGCTACTGGGGTGGTTGCTGGACCCGAAAGGGGATCACGGCCTAGGAAAGGAGCCTCTGAGCCGCTTCTTATCCATGCTGGAGATTGATGACGCTGGCGCTGACCACGCCCAGGTCTGGCGTGAACGGTCTTTCCCTGAGCATGGCCGGGTCGATCTGATGATCCGGCTCCCCGGTTGCTGCTTGGTGATCGAGAACAAACTATACGCGGCCGATCAAGAAGCTCAGTTATGGCGCTATCAGCAGGTGCTAGTAGCCGAGGTGGTACCACCCGTAACCTCACATCTGTTTTATCTAACGCTAGACGGCTGTGAACCGTCCCCCATCTCTGTTTCAGCCCCGTCCGGCTCCGGCGATATGCCGGGGCTGGAAGAAGGCAGCTATCAGTGCATCAGCTACGAGACTGAGATTCACCCTTGGCTAACCGGCCTGTTGGAATGGACATGCGCTAAGCAGAAGGCAGGCCGCATTCAGCATATCCTGACGCAATACAACGAAGTTTTAATGGAGGCTATCGGCATGCACTCGCGAGAAGAGGCGTTAAGCGAACTGAATAGCAGCGGTTTGATGGATCACGTAGCCGCTAATCAGGGCGATGTAACCACGTTGGCGAAGCTGATCCGCTCCGTGTTCTTCTTGCATGCCAGGCTGCTTGAGGAGCTGATCGAGCTCGTACATGAAGCGCTAGAGAAAGAGCCGCGTCTGGAAAGGGTAAAATCGCCAGAGCGCTGGAGTGAGCTTAACTGGGGGATCTATGAGGGCTGGGCGAGAGGAAGGACGCCTAGTGGCTACCGATTCTACCGTATACATGGTGTGCGCGACCGCAAACTGGAGAACCTGCATTTGGTAGTAGGGCTGGACGCATCAGACAGGTTTTGGGTAGGCCTGGGGCGTTTCGAGGAAGGAAAGCACGCTGAGGTGCCCGCTGACCGTAATCGCTTTGCAGACATCGAGGGCGCGACGCACAATAACTGGTGGCTGAGCTGGGTTACGATTCAAGAAGTGGACCCGGCGCAGTTTGATGGGGATAGAGGGGTTGGGAAATTAGCAACATCCGAAGGAAAAGGCGCCATCGTTGATAAAGCAATAGACCTTTGCCGGTGCTATCTAAGAGAGATCAAATAACGCACCTCACCGTAAAATCCGGCGGAAGTCGATGGTCTGGGTCGTGAGAGAAGTTTTCGTGCTTAATATTGATGCTCAGCTTGTGTGGGCCACGCGCAGCGGCCTTGTCGCGGCCGTCTCGTAATGTCAGCGATCACCTTAATCCGAATTGAGCAATTATTCCGGGCCTACTAGCAAGAAGCCGCTCCAAATGGCTCTCTGCCCACATCTCAATTCGGAGAGCACTGTCAGACTCATTGTGCTTCTCCACGATAGCGACGGCGTCTGATGTAAACCTGCCGGAAGTAGCGATAACGTGTACGTCCACCCTTGGCGGTTCCCAAAGTTTCATCTGGTCTTTAAGAGTGGAAATATCCGCTGGCTTTACACTTTTAGACTGCCAATGCTTACATTGGATAATGACCTTTTGCCTCAAGGTGCCCCCGAGCGAGTCTGAATGGACGCGATACACTGAAAGGTCACGGCCACGGTCTGGCGCATTGGTTTTGGTAAGCCATTTAGGGTCTTCATAATCTTTTTCTGAGGAGATTAGAACGAATATTAACCGCTCGAATTCCTCATCGGTAAGACTCTCCCACTTCAGCTTTGTAGCAACCGGGCCTCTCGGCTTTGAACTTACCAAATCACCTAAATCTCCGACTCCCACTGGTACCGGTTCTGATTCACCGTACATCGATTTGCGTAAGTCAGATCTCACGTTTGGCCAATCGTGCTCAATGATGTCACTAAGGTCTTTACGCGTCGCGAAATGCAAGTGCCTATGGAGGTCCTTCCACCGCATCGGCTTAGCCACGGTGCTGCCCAGAAGCATTGCAATCTGGGCCACGTTCTCTTTCAGTTCATCAAATTCAGGATCAGTAACATTGTCGTTCGACGGACCACTTTCGGTAAGCAGTAGGCCTAGATTTCCTAGATTTGAGTCAATAGCATCAATAAGCTCAATTAAGGCGTCCCTGATTAGCTCACGCCGCTTTTGGTTAAATCGGTAGCGATACTCTCGCAGATATCGTGGAGGTTCTCCGATTTGCCGCTCGACTGAGACCATACACTCAAAATCACCAACCTCCCGGGCATCTAGCCGATTTTGCGCTATTTCATCCAAATCCATCAAGATGATATCTGGCTTCCAGCCATCAATTTTCGGTAACGACGCGATCAAAATATCGAAGTCGCGGCAGCTAGTTTCATAGTCCGGGTTTTCACCAAACACTATTCCACTCGGTATTGTAGCTTCAATCTCTGCCAATAATTTTTCGGCTTTAATAAGATTCGCCTCGGCTGCTTCAAATTGCCGAAGTGCGGCATTTAAAGGGCTATCAGACATTGATCCTCCTGACATCGCGAAAAGTAGCATAGCTGTATAGCCAGGGTAAGAGGGTTGGGCTATGGCTGAAACAGATTGCGGGCACTCAAACAAGCCTTATCCAAAGCTCTTTTCATTCGCTAACTTTTTTTGTCCAACGTCAAACAAAGACGAATCTAAGGCAAAGGTCTCTCGCATACCGTCCGCTGTCATTGACGACCAAACCATTTCTCGTTGTACAAGGGACTCTACACCAGCAGCGGGTAATCCCAGCCGATTTACTTGGTCCCAAGTAAGAACTGATCCACCTGCTCCAACAAATGCCTGTACTACCGTTCTTTCTTCCTCGCTCAAGCGGCTATAGATGCGCTCTGCTTCCGCTAATTCCATTAGGCTTTGTTCTCGACTTACCGCGCGTGCATGGATTCCCGTGGCGATCAGTCGAACTAGCGGAAATGCAATAATCGATAGAAACGCCGCAATGACCCAGTCCGTCGACAAGAGGTAAGCTGACAGGCCAATAACGCCTGCAACAGATGTGGCGATACTACGACCAACATCGGTTTCCGCGTATATACGCTCTACCCATTTATCAAGAGTCTGCAATATTGACCTCCAGTGCTTTAAGGGTTATTTCCGGCGCTTTACCGCAAAAACTGAAATCTATGTCTAAGCGTTCAAGGGCGTTATCGATGCTTAATGCTGACGCTAAAATCGTGGCGGCACGCACAGTGGTCTTCGTGTCGACCGCCTAGTAATGTCAGCGATTAGCCATCACCCACGGATCGGTACATATTAGAGAATCAATACCTTCCTCTCGGATCGTCGCTTTGGCCTCATTCAGTGCCGCTGCGTCAGTGTCGAACTCATGGTCCCATATCGTAGATGTGCCGAATTCATCTATGATTTCGAGAGTCCAACCTCCTGCGTCACCACGGAGAATCTCGACCATGACAGCTTTATCGTCGGCAGCCAGTCGCTGACTTAAGGGGCTCGTTTCGATCTCAAGACCGTTTACCATTGATGTCCTCCCGGGGGCTTTAGTCTTCTTGAGTGTAGTGTTTTCCGTGGGGTCACGCCGTAGCCGTGCCTTTCGGAGACCCGATAGGCCGGTGATTAAATCGATTTTTAGCAGCATTTAATGCTCTATCGGCCGATATCATGGAGCGAGCCATCATTGCTGAGCCATATGCCATCGCCGAGATAGAAGTCGTTGCCGAGATCATCCGCCGCAATGTTGTTGTACAGATCAATCATCTCGTCTTTGGAGCGACACCGTAAGTCTGTGCGGGAGTCGTAGATTTCAAAGAACCTGCTAAACGCTGCAGAAAGATCTTTATTGAACTCTGTGTCGTTCCTATCTTCATGTTGCGTTATGACGCATATCTTTACGTATTCCCTTCCAGCTCGGTCTTTCTCCACTGAAGGGGAAGTCTCAAGTTCAATACCAAGCCGTAACGCGGACTCAACTAAGCGAAGTTGATCAGAGCATACATTGATGTGCCCATGATCTTCACAGGCGGTAGCGGTCATAAGTTCCCAGTGAGGATGTGATCCAAGAATTCTTAGAAAGCTAGTTCTTCCCCTCGTAACAACGTAGCTTTCCTTGCTGTTTAAACCCGCCTTGTTGGATTCAAAAATAATGAAGTCGTTTGCCACGGTCCCTCGGATTACTTCAAATAAGTATTGAGCTGCGCGCTCTGTTAGAGGCTAACGGAGTGCGGCCTGTCGCGGTCGCAGGGCTTTATTAGTTGGACCAAATCAGGTCCTCTCGTAAGCAGATGAAAGCGTGATGCATATCACAAGTCAACACCCGGGCTCCTATTGCGCAGGCAAAAAAAAGGTTCATCGCGCTTTAGCGGGAACGCTTCCCCTCCATCTGGTGAGCCGCAGCGCCACGGGCCACTTCAGAGATCAGTAAACAGGGGAACTAAGAGGTAGGGGCGGACAGTGAACCG
>Ga0098052_1000343_pt1 | contig 28992 bp, 42 predicted proteins | sample 15_taG_FD_81591 | JGI IMG/M metagenome (GOLD analysis project Ga0098052, IMG submission 81591) | Marine viral communities from the Subarctic Pacific Ocean - 15_ETSP_OMZ_AT15312 metaG | ecosystem: Environmental > Aquatic > Marine > Oceanic | place: Pacific Ocean | collected 2015-01-18
ATTGCTACTTATTATTAGGTAGTAAAGATAGTGTACCCCTTTACTACTAGAAAGTAAAGCCCTTTCTAAAAGAATATAAAGAACATAAACAAGAGCAAAAGCCCGTGCGTACGGGAACAAGAAGAAGAACAAGGAGCAAGAACAAGAAGAAGAGCAATGGTTCGTGTTCTTTTTCTTCTTGTTTATCGATCTTGTACGAGATTCTTGGCTCTTGGGACGCGGAGCCGAAGAATCTTAGAGGAGAACCAAGCTCCAAGAGACAAAACAACTATAGCCTACAACAGTGGATACAGAGGTTCCAGAACCATGAGACTATTACCACGTCATCTTAACAAACACACCCAAAATACACCCAATTATATTGGCTGCTCTAAGCCAATACTCAGCCAATAAGCCCAGCCAATATAACCTTTCCTCTTGTATATCATATACTTACTTCAAACACTATTGCCTTATTGGCTAAAACACGATTTGATTTCATTTTTAAAAACTAATCTCCCACTCTCCAACACTAATAGCCAAATACCCCACTAACAACAGGGGCTTCCAGGAACCCTACCCTATTGCCCCAGCCAAATGATAGACCAAAATGAGTTGTTTAAAAACAACAACGCCCCTTTACAAGAAAAGTAAAGGGGCGTGAACAGGTTTACTTACAGATCATTAATTTGAAGCTCAAAGAACGCCACGGCAGACGTATATAGTTCCATGTCTGAATACCGTTTACCGCGAGCAACGAACATACCCGCATTAGACCATTCCCCAGAGGTTTCAACGTAGGTACTTTCTTCGTCGTGTTGAAACTCCAGATACTCTCCCATCATGCGTTTCCTTAATACTTCGGGATACCTAAAGGTTATTTGAGTTGTTAGTTCCTTATCATAGTCTTCGCTAGTAGCCTCTTGAAAGGGGTATTTTTCGTGATATTCTTGTTCGTTCATTACTTACTCTCCTCAGGCAGTTCAAACCTTAATAGGACATCGTTGAGTAACTCATAATCGTCGTTAAAGTGTTGTATTAGTATATAACTATACTTTTCACTCTCGGTCTTGTATGTTTGGGTTATTTCCCCACTAGGTTCAACACGACTAACTCTTCCTTCATAGGTTGGGGTCAACCAAGTTAAAGGTTTAAGACATTCATAAAACAAGTACTCTTCTTCTTTATTGTCTATGACCTCAAGAATAGACGGGTCATTGGTACAAATATCAGCACCCTTACCTATTGATTTCCATTCAGCTATATCTTCGTTCATTTAATTCACCTTTTTATTATTTATTACCTATATAGTATAAAACCGAAAAGCCTGATCCTAAAGTACATCACTTAGACTTCCACCCCTTGTGCGGAGCGTAAATATACTCTTCATCGTGGGCATGAGCAAGGATATCGCTCCCTGTATAAATACTTATAGGAACTTTGTTATAGGGTTTAGGTAGATCAAAGTACGTTTTATCGTTGTTAAACCAATCTAAAAACTGTACGTCTAGTTTCTCTAGCAGCTTTTGTCCTTCTTCTAAAGTACCCCTACCGAGTAAATACTCTTCTTCACCATCCCCCCGTAGTAATACAATATCGTAAGTTTTCAATTTAACTTCTCCTGATCAGTAGTGTCTATGTAGGTAAATTCTTGTGGCTCTATCTTAAAGTCTTCAGGCAACCACATCATTCCTCCCGAAGGAATAACCAAGTCTACAAGGTTTCCCTCTTCACACTCGTCGTCCCACGATACTAATAACGCAGTTCCAGCGAGCGGTGAGTGATATTGTTCAGGCTTAAAGTAATAGTTGTTTTCTTTAAGTAGCCCTTCGTCATCAACAATTAAGCCCGTAACTATTTCTTGGTCGGGACCTGCGAACCGTTCAAGTTGCACTATATCTAGTGGACTGTTGATCCCTATAAGCCTTTTCCATTCTTTGTAGTTTGACCTCTTCGAAAGCTCTATCCTAACTACCTCCTGGTTCTTAGGGTCTATTAGCAATGCTTGTACTGTTTCCATAATTTTCACCTTTTATTATTTAATTACCCATATAGGATAGCCTACAAGGGTTAGAAAGTAAAGGAGTTCTAAAAGGATTAACTAGACGCCAGTTCTAAAGGTTAGGCTAACTCTAGCACCTGTTCCCTCTAGGGCAGGGATCGAATGAGTCGTGAACATTTGGCTATGCCCGTCGAACATGTAAACGTCTCCATCTTCCAATAAATAATTGATTCTAGTGACCTCCTGATTATTAATTGCCAATGCCTCTATTTTACTGGTGTTGGTTTCTTTTTTGATGTCGTATTTATACTGGTGCCATTCTAAAATTCTAGGTGCGCCAAAAGACACGCCAACTACAATATCATCAAGCGTAGGCACAGTGTCCGAATGATGAGGTATACTGTCCCAGGAATGTTCATAGAGACCACACAAACAAAACGTGAACTCTACTTTTAGCCATTGTTCTAAATAGTTTTTAAGATCTTCAACTTCCCACCGCGTTGCCCAAGGCTCTGGTTTATATACCTTTCCTGCGTAGGTGAATTCCGAAGTACCAAACGCCCGAGTCGGTCTTCCTTCGACCTCTTCTCCATCAAACTCACGTATCTCAGGCTCGTCCCACCTTCTAATATACATGGGGAATCCTTTAGCTTTTCCTTTATATAGTTCCATTATTCTCCCTCTTCTTCAATCCCTAATATCTTATCAATTAAAAACGCACAAAAATAAAGTGGCAAGAACACAATGCCTAGCAATAGATATAAAAGTATGTGCCAAACATTAGTGAAAGAAATATTCATTCTATGCCCCAAGAACCATCCTTATGAACCCAACCTTTTTCAATAAGTCGTTTTTCAACCGCTTTTTCTTCTTTACTAACTTCCGCCAATAAAGACTCAAGTTCCTTGCGTCTGGTTTCTAGTTCTTTTTCTCGTTTCATCAGGTCAACGCTCAAGACTGCATCTTGTTCGTCTTTCATTGAGTTAGCTTTCTTTTTAGCCATTGGTTTTTCTCCCTCTTTTGATTTTTTGTTAAATAAGCCATAAATCCCACAAATAAGTATGTATATACCAAGCGCCATGCTGGTGGCAATAGCTATAGCAAGAGTAGTTGAGTCGATTCCCCCGTATTCAAAGTTCACCGCACCCCAAGACAAGAGTGTTGTACCTATAACACAAAGCAGTAGTGGTGTTTTTTTATTCATTATTGTCTCCCTAAAATTCTGGATCATCAAAATATAACAATGCATAAGCAGGTATGCCAAAGCAAATAATTATTCCAATGATTCTTAAAATTTCTATTAGTATTTCATTCATACCTATTCCTCATTAAAACGCTTCCCGCAAAGCAAATAAAACAGCCCATTAGTATAAATAGCCCACTGAGGACTACTTGAGCCGTTGCTGCGGTGGGGTCTAGCGAAAACATATTATTAAAGAAGCCCAATACATCTAGGGTATAGAGGTCTTTTTTGAGCACCATAGAGGCTAGGTCTAAGAACACTAGCCCACTACTAAACATAAACATTCCTGCTAAAAAGATAATTATTCCTAGTAGTTTCATCCCGTAGCCCATTTTTCTACCCCTTTTGACCACTCTTCCATTTCGTCGAGGGATCCTGTAAAGATTAGTTTCTTAACGCTCGTATTGTTTTCCCAATCGTGGTCGATATAGTAGGCTTTAATTTCATTTTCTAAATTACCGTAGTTCTGTATTTCATAAACGTACTCTATGTCCCCGTGTAGTTTTTCTTCACTAATTAATCGATGACCTGTGTTATGAGTTAAAAAACCGATAATCATGGCGTCTCTTCTAGTGAGGGGTGACGCAGGATAGTCTTGAAGCAAATGTGCTGCTTGTTTATTAGCCTTCCTTATCCACAACACAGCACCCGAGGGGTATCCGTCATGATGTTTATAGACATCAACTGGGGCTTCTTGCGTTTCACCGCCAAACTTATATATTGCTCGTGTGCTCATGACTGTTCCCCTAAAAATCGACCATACTTTTCTATAAAGCGGTCGTAGAGGTTTGCCCTTGTACCCTTTATATCAAAGTATTTTTTGACGTCCGATATTTTCCAATGCCTGTGTGGCACCATTCCAAACTTACACCAAAGGGATAGATCCGCTTTCGTTCTTACTAAGTTCCAATAAGCAAGAGGGATATCCTTTCCGTTGTAATTAATGGTCAGGTTTTCGTCCTGTGCGTCTTCAAAGAATGTTCTCATAATTTTCACCTTTTAATTATTACTTACCCATATATAGTAAAGGGGAATAATACCAAAGTAAAGGGGAATAACTACAGTCCATCTGCACACTCCTCGCACTTTCTCGCCTCGGAGTAACAATGAAACCCGTCTGGCGACCCTGCCTCACCTTTGTCGTAGCTTTCTTTTGCTTCGTCTCTGTTTAAAGAAAACATGCCTGTAACTTCTCTCACCCAACCAGTATCTAAACAAGTTTTACATTTATGTTTAGGTCGGCTGTGTATATCCTTGATAAATAACATCCCTGTGATGAAGCCTTTTTTATAGTCGGAAGACTTGCCTTCAAGATATGTTTTAAAAGCGTCTGGGTCGTTGTGGGAAGGTTTTTGGTAATTGCAGGTTTCTTCAAACTTTTTGCGCCCACCTTCTCTCCACAATTTAAGTCTTTCTGTTCGCACAGAATCGTCTTGCCTAGCTTGTTCAATATTTGTCCATTTAAAGCTCATTGTCTTGCCCCCCTTGTCATTTCAAAGTGGACTACGCACGTCCGACATACGGTAGCAAAGACCTTGTCGTTTTTGTGGAAAGAATAAGCATGTCCACCTTCAAAAGAGCGACCATTCACTTTTATATTGTCTATTTTAAATGTTTCAAAAACATTACCGTTGCCTGTGGAAAGAGGCTTGCCCCAAGTAATCGGGGCATCACACTCTATACAGGTGTCTTTAACCTTTATTTTCATTGGGCTTAGCTCCTGCTGTAATCTGCACTAATCTAGCTGGTATAACTACATAAGTATTGCACTGTTCGCAGCACCTTCCGTTTGCGACGGGTTGGGCATTGTGTCCTCCGTCCCATCCGTGTGCGTCGGTCTTAATTTCACCCTCGCATATAGCACATTTATTTGTTGCTTTTTCCATTTTATTCACCTATTTATTAATTAAGTACCCATATAGCATAACTAAAGTAAAGGGGAAAGTAAAGGAGCATGTACTTAATCTATTTCCCCCGCAACACTATTCTATCCCGTAAACCACTAGAGGAATAAGCATGATCCCTGCTGATATATTCTATTTTGATGGGTAGTTCCTTTCCTGTAAATGATCTATTTTTATAGTCGTCTCCTAAGAACCTTACATCTAGGTCTAGCATTTGTAAAAGGTTCCACAAGTCTGCTTCGGTATCGTAGGGGATTACTTCGTCAATGTATTTTACTGCGTCTAGCCTTAGCCAACGCTCGTAGGTCGATTCACAGGGTTTGTTTTTAGAGTCGGGTCGGTCTATTGTTGGGTCGGTGTGGAGACCGATAATTAGATGATCGCATTTTTGCTTTGCTTTTTTGAAGAAATATAAATGTCCAGCGTGTAGTAGGTCGAATGCTCCGCAGGTAAATCCTCTAGTCTTTTCCATCCTCTATTGTTCCTTCAACAACAAGCACCGTAGGTATTGCTTCGCTGTATTTTATGTCTTGAGGTTTTCTATGTTGTGTTCTTTTCACTATTTCTTCTTTTGTTAGCGGTATTTCTGATATCACTTCGTAAATTTCTACAGTCGGTACTGCTATTTCGACGACGTATCGGTTAGTTTTCTCATTTCCCATGGTTCATTACCCTCCCAAGTATTAACAACACCTATAACTTCTTCTTCACTAATATTATACTCTTTTGCGGTAGCTTTAGCTCCGTTGTCGTAAAAAGAGTCTGTTACTTCATGCATCCAGTTCTTAATTCTGCTCATTCATCGACTCCTCTACGTTAATATACCCCACGGGAACTTCTTGACCATCTATATAGCAGGCGATGTTAAACCCTCCTGCATGCTCCACGTAGCTTAGGGGTTTGTCTTTTCCGTCGTCATCGGTATAAGTGACATCTCCTGTGTGGCGTTTGATTTCATCGTTCATCTGTCTTACAAGCTCTTCCATTGCTTCTGTAAACTCCATAACGTACTCCGTTAATTTAATTAATTACCCATATAGCATATATAAAGTAAAGTAGAAAGTAAAGTGGATTAAAGGGATGTGATAGCTAAAAATGATTATGAAAAAGACTATCACACCCCCGACCACAAAGTAGTTAAAGGTGAACAGATAAACCTACTTTGCCGTCTTAAGTTTTGCTATTTTTTGCCTGAGCGTACCGTTTTCTACAGTCAGTTCATATACTCTACGTGTGAGCATACGTATTTCTGATTGTTCTACGGTTTCAATTTTAGAGCGACCATGCTTCCGTGGTCTCATAAAATTCATTTCATCGGTTGCCACTTTATTCACCTATTTATTATTAACTACTAATATAGTAAGGCTGAATTAAACCAAAGTAAAGGACAATCTAAAAGAAAACTTCTACTAGAAAAACCACGACACAAGTAAAAGTGATTATAAAGTAGGCTAACTTCCCTAGTAAATTAAACACTTACGTCTTCCTTCAAGTCTTCTATAGTGATTCTATAAGACTTTCCGTAGACGTCTTTAATATATATTTCTTTAGTGAATGGTCCACTCACTGGGTTAGACTTCGAACTATCAACATGACCCACTTCACCAATCAATGGTTCTTCAGGTGTGCCGAAATAATGATGGTCTAGTTGTGCCTTTTCAATACATTTTGTTAAAAAGCCCTGTATTTCATACGCTATATATTGCGAATATGAGGCTGTTGCTGGGTTTACTACCATTTCTCTCTCCTTTATATTAATTTAATGCTAGTGTTTGTCCTCGCATGACTCTAAAAGCAGCATCGAGGATAATTTTCATTTGTTCTTTTAATTCTTCGTCTTTCATTAAGTCTTGTGTGTCTACGTCTGCGTACCCTATAAGCTGGGACACGGCTGAAAACAAAAGCGCAGGGGCAATTATTTTAGAATCTTTTTCTAGGTTTATTACAGAAACTTCTGTAATCCTAGTGATTACTTGAGCCAGTTCTAAGATTTCTTCTAGCCCCTCGTCATCGTCCTCTGTCCAGAGTAGTTCTTTGCGAAAATCCGCCATGACTTACTCGTCGTATACTGCAGCGACACCACCATTGACCCATTCAAAGTAGAGACCGTGCTTGTCAAGTATGTCGGGAATAATTGTGTTCGCTCCCCAAAAATCCTCATAATAATCGAGTTTTTTATTGGGCTGGTCGCCTTCCGACCCATCACCATAAAGCTCCCCTGAGATTGCAAAGTGTCCTCCCCATCCTCTGTCTGGGTCAAGTACATGAACACCTTTATCTTTTAGTTCTTTAAATGCCTTTCGTGCGTTAGCTTTCATTATTGTCCACTCCTTTATTAAATTAAACGTATATATAGGATACCTACCCTAGTTTAGAAAGTAAAGGAGTATCACTTTTTAAATAATTTCTTGTCTATGTTTTGAATTGGTCCCGTTCTTCCACGATCATAATTAATCCCCTTATATGCCCTAGCCTTTCTTCCTTTTTTTGCAGCCTTTTTTCCTGTTGTCTTACGGGCAATTTTCCCGTTTTTATATCGGGGCATAGGTAATTCTTCAAGAATTTTTCTTATTTCATCAGGGTCTTCTTGCGTATAGGGTTGGTCAGGAATACAAGTAATTAAATAGCTGACTTCACTATTAACAACGGCTCCTCCCAGCCACGCAGGATCCCCAAAGAAAAAGCTGTTTCCGCCTTGTCGTTCTCGGTTCTTTTTCTTAAGTTTTGCCTTTTCTCCTTTGTGGTGGAGACTTAATGGGTTCTTATTGTTTTCATAAATGGCTTCTTTTTTACACTCTTTAGAACAATAGAACCCTGCTCCTATGAACGTAATATCACACTTAATACAATTTCGGTCTACAGGTTCTCTAGTGGTTGGATAATAGCGCTGTTTACTTAATTGAGCATTAAACTTTATTCTGCATTCAGCACTACAGTATTTTATTTGTGTACCTTTTATTTCGTTCTTTTCACATACGGGACAAATACCCTTGCTTTCTTCTGCTTCGAGTTGCTCGTCTGTTAAATAATTGCTAAAATAGTACATACCCTTATGATATAAGGGCTACGTCCGAAAGTAAAGGAGTATTTAGTTTAGGTTATCTCTGTCGGGAAGGTCTGGAGCAAACATTTTCATGGCTACAGTCTCTAGGCGTTCTCTGTATTGTTCTGTGATCCCCAGCCCATTTTCTATTTCACTGGGATACCTGTTTAAAGCAAACAACACTATTTGTAACATCATGTCAGAATCTTCTCTGTACATTGAGTACAACGTCATTATTTCTTCAATTTCTATTTCTTCCGAGAAAATAACACCTCTTGAAGTTTTGACCAATCATAAGGGGCACTTAATAGTAATAGTGGTTCTGCCTTTAACCCTTGGTCTTTTACAATTATCGCCTCTAGTCCTGAAAAAAGAAACATTTTTCTTTTATCTGTGCCCACTAAAATAAAGGTAGGAAGCCCAGTTTGACCGAATTTTATAAGCCAAGCGACCTGTTCAGGTCTCAAAAGAACTTTATTCCCTTTAGCTACTTTTAGCTCTACCCAACAACAAGCCCCGTCATATGCGCCAAAAACATCAGGGATGCCTCTGCCTGTGCCTCCTGTTTCTATGCGTTGCCAAAGTGGTTCTGAAAGATTTCTTTTAAGATTTTGCCAGAGGTTATTCTCTCTCATTCTTTAGAGTAATGGTCTTAATGTCAAACTTTTCGCTCATCCATTTACGAAGCAATTCATGGACCTGTTCTTGAGGAAGCCCTAGCTCCTTAAGAGATTCTTGTTTATCTCTATAGGTTTCAAAGCCTCTATAGTAGTCCCCAGAACCGAGCTCACATCGCCTGATAATTTGCCAAACACGTTGTTTAGTGATTTCGTACTTATCGGCTAGTTGCTCCATTGTTTGTTTAGTGCTCGTGTACTCATAGTAGATTTTTGAGTTTCTTTCTCTATGGAACGAAGCGCTTGATTCGTCTATCCCTTTCACTTGAATATCTCCTTATATGATTGTGTTGCTTTACCCCAACTTTTTCCAATTTCTGCGTCTACGATGTTTGGTACTTGCAGTTTGACACATTGTTCCATGATTTCTTTTATATTCTCTATTTCTTTCTTATTTGATACTGCGAGGTCTAGTTCGTCATGTACTTGTACATAAGGTACATAGCCCTCTTTCCACAAGTCCAACATGGCGCGTTTAGTCATGTCTGCTGCTGAACCCTGTATTAATCTGTTTAACGCCTTATAGGTGTACGCCCTAACCAATCCTTCTTCTCCCCATTTAGACACTGCTTGATCGTACGGTAGGGGTATGCCTCTTTCCCCTTGAGGTTCATAGAGATTGAATCTACATTTTCTACCTAATAGGGTGGTAATAAAGCCTTTATTAGATGCCTTGCGCATACAAGCGTTAGTGAGTCCTCTTATAAAAGGTACTCGTTGATGGTACTTGGCGAATAGTTGCTCTGCCTCTACTTCTGATATACCTAGAGACATGGTTAGTTTCTGCCTACCCATTCCGTAGCTAAGTCCTAGATTAATCATCTTAGCTTTTTTACGGTCAATACCTGCCATATCCGCCACAATTTGATGAAAATCAGCGTCATCGTCTTGATAGGCTCTAACTGCTTCTTCTGCCCCCATTTGCTTAGTTAAAGAAGAATAATGAACCGTTAGTCTAGGTTCTTGTTGGCTGTAGTCAAATGCGCCCCAGTATGTGTCGCCGTCAGGTATAAAGAGTTCTCTAACTAGCTCACCTAGCTCAGGATCTCTAGCGGGTACTTGCTGTAGGTTTGGTGTGCTGTAACTGAACCTTCCTGTAACCGTACCGCCATTATCAGACCGTAGCGGGTTTATCTGTGCGTGTAAGCGCCCCTTATGTAAGTGCTCGAATAACATTTTATCGATAAAGGTAGTACGTATCTTATTTAACTTGCGAACCCTTACAATCGCTTTAGGTAGGTCGTGTTCGTGGCTTTCTAGCCATTGTGAAGTAAAACTAGGTGCATTAGTTCTTTGTGTTCTGGGATAACTGATTCCTAGTTTATCAAACCCTTTAGCGACTGATGCAGATGCCCAAACCTCTACATCAAGCCCACAAAGCCTTTTAACTTCCTTAAGAACTTCTTTTTCTTTAGCCTTTAGTTTTTCTGCAGTTTGTTCTGCTTTGCTTTGGTCAATTAAAATTCCTCTCCACCTCATCTCTATTAGTAAGGGTAATAGTCCGCTTTCTAGTTCGTAAATAGGGTTTAGGTTTTGTTTATCGAGTATAGGTTTTAGCTTATTCCATAGTTTGAGAGTAAGCACTGCATCTTGCTCAGCATAAGAGCCAACATACTTAGAAGGAAGTTTCCACATTTCTGCTTTAGGGTTGATGCCCCACTCTTGTGCTGCTTGTTTGAGGAGTGTTTCGTCCTTTCTTTCACCACAATATTCAGCACCAAGGGAATCTAAAGAATAGCGATTACGGTTTTCATTAATTAAGGGTGCAGCAATCATGGTGTCTTGTATTTTACCACTTAAAGAAACACCTTCCCGTCTTAGCCACCCTACGTCATACAAGGAGTTATGAAATATTTTATCACTTTCGGTGCTTACTTGCTTACTTAACCAAGACAAAATAAAGGCTTTATCAAGATTCCCACCGCCTTCGTGCTTAATAGGTAGGTAGCCCGACCAATTTTTACTGGCAACCGCTATACCGACTACTTCGCCGTCTCCTGTAGCCCAGCCTGGACCTTGTTTAATAAGGTTAGGGTCTCGGGTCTCAAGGTCGATTGCTATTTCTTTTTCTTGCGTTAAGTCAGGCAGTAGTGAAGGGGGAGCCCAATCAGATTCACTCTGAAACATCGGTGTCTGTAGCATCTTGTGTCTCAAATGTCTCTAAGGTTATTCCTTCTTTAAGTTCTTTAGGAACTACAAGTTCCTCTTGTCCTTGCCATCTATCCAAATAAATACCAAATTTAAGCCTCAATAGCCTGAGATATGCCATAATTTTCTTCAGCATTGTTTTTCTCCTCTTTTGTTGTGTTTACAAATTCTTCTACTAACAGTAGATATCTTCTTAAATCTCTAATGTCGTCTAAAATACCTTCTTCCCGTTGGTCGTCTTCCATAGCAATAAATATGTCCCAATTAAATTCAACAACCTTATTCTCCAACCGATCCCACTTACGAGCCAACATCATAAACGCACCAACTCCACCACGCTTTCGCCAAGAAATGCCATAGTGCTTATGTGCTTCTTCAAGTTCAGTGACATCGTCTCCTACGATGTCTTCAAAATTAGTTCGATCAAAATCTTCCATTATATCTCTCCATATAGTGTTACTAAATTAGCCAGTAGTTTTTCACCCCGACCGTTTAAATTTCCATCAGACAGTTTTTCAACACCATTGCCAAAAATACGGCTGACGTGTCGATTACCTAGTTTCCTCTGCTTTAAGCAAAAGAACAGTAGTTCAAACATGTCCGCTTGTTTTAGAACTTTTCTTTCTTTAGCTGTCATTCTATAGTTTATGTCCAGTTCTTTCATTAGCTTATCTTCTATAGAGTCTAGCTTTTGTTTTAATTCTGGGTTAGCCCACTTAACAGTCGCTGGTATGTCTCCTGTGTCTATTTCTCCAACGTCGTGTAGTAGTGTGTTCAGTAAGAGGTCTTTATTGATCTCTGGGTATAGGTAACGAGCAATTACGGCTACGCCCCAACAATGAGTAGCGTTAGTTTGCTCACCTAGTGTTGCAACTGTATGATAGCGTTTAACATCCCCACTCGCCATAATTTTGTGTAGTTTGTTAAGATCTTGCATAAAAGTTGTCCTTACAAATATTAGTAAAAGAACACCAACGACAAGAAAACTCAGAAGGCGTTGTATTAAATTCCGTATCTGTGGTCATAGAAAGCGCCCTTTTATGAAAATTTTCTTGTATTTCTTTTAATTCTTCTCGCTTAAAGCTGTAGCGTGTTATTTTATGGTGGTCTAAGTACCATAGTTCTGTGTCTATTTGTTCGATTTCGGGAAAGCGATTAAAAACACAACAAGCGTATAAAGAACATTGATTCTTATACCCTTCGTTCTTATCCTTAAACCTTCCTGTCTTAAAGTCTATAACCCTAGCGGTTTTGCCCTCTTTAACAAAAGCGTCAATAATATACCTTCCCCAAGTATCTTCGCCGTCCCAGTCCGTTTTTTCCCAACTTAGGTTAAACGCCCATTGTTCTTCTACAAAAACATCCCCCTTAGCGTAAGAATCCTTTAGTTGTTCAAAGCCTTCATAAAATAAGTACAATTCTCTAGGCATTTCTTCTAGTTCGCCTTTTATGTATTGTTCTGCGAGGTTATGGATCTTAATTCCTCTGTCCGCAGCAGGGTGTTGTTCTTCTGGGACATGTTCAATGTATCTATAATACGCCTTTTTAGGACAACTTTCATATGTGCCCAAACGGCTGTGTGACCATCGATTTATTGTTTTATCTATACTCATTTACTTTTTTACAAAATTTTTCGCTAAAATTTAGATTCCCTTCCTCTTTAACCATTCAACACAAGCCACCCTCCAATCCTTAGCGAGGCATGTCTCGGCTTTAGCTACAGCTTTTTCTAATTCTTCTCGTAGTCCTGTGTTTTTGAAGACTTTGTAGTATTCCCAAGAAACCGCAATAGGTTCAGCCACATTAACAAAGAATGGGTCTGAATATATAGACAATGGTGATTTCTCTATAATCGACTCAGGGTCTGAAGGGTTATTAAAAACATTCTTTAAAAATTCTTCATTTGTACCGAGCCAAGTATCGTAGTCTTCAGAAGAAAGCAACAACTGAGGGTATGCTTCTATGTCTTCGTGTTTATAAGGATCTTTATACACATGATGAAAGCTCCAAACATCTACGGGAGGTACTTTGTCTAACAGTTCTGAATAAACATCGTGGTACGCATGATAACTGTCACTAATTTGTGTGTACACACCTACACTCACGTTAAGTGCATTAGCTATAAACTCTTGCAACATAGACATGTGTACTGCATTAGCACCATAAGCTCCCCAGATCATATCATTGCTGCGACAACAAACGGTCATTTGTAGTTTGCCGTCTCTAATCTTAAAATAAACATGTGTATTACAAGGAACATCCTTCGCCTTTAAAGGATCTATTAACAAGTCTACTTTAGGATCCCACATTGTTAAAACAACCCTTCTGTCTTCTGGAAACACTGAAAGCCGAGCGATGACCTCGTACAGCTGGTCTCTACCAAACCAACTTCTCCAACGATAACCATAAGCACCGTGCAGCGTTGTATTATCATCACTAAACTTACCCATACGTTTAACGTAGTGAGCAATGCTGTCTACATCATTTCTACCGTCAAGCATCCACAAACCTTCCATAAAGTGAAAGAAGGGGTTAGCGTTCCTCTCTGGGCTAAACAAAACCCTTTCTCTAGGGTTTTTATATATTGTGGTAACTATTCCAGGATATTCTATTACATCTCCTGCTCTGCTTTTACGAAGAACTCCGTCTTCATAGAGTAGCGTCATCCCAAGGGGGAGCGCCTGATTTACATTCTTAACTTTGACTACTTGCATATGCCTTCTTCCACTGTACGATTACGTCCTTGCGGGTGCCTCCACCCCAAGCGGTTTTAGTTTTCTTCTCTACAACCCTTACAAAGTCAGGGTGTAAAGAACCTAATAGTTCTGCGCCTTCTGCTTGTACGTCTAGGTTACGCCACTCACTGCACCCTCCATCAGCATTAGACGTGCCTTGTCCTTGTGCATAATAATAACTTACTTTAGACTTTTTACCTTGTCTTAACAGCTGTAAATTAACGTCAAAGTCTTCCATAATGCGCGTCCTCCCTAGTTCTATTCCGTCAAGCATGTCTAGGTTGTAGGCTAGCAGGCGCATGTACCTAGTGTTTTCTACCGAAAGTTCTTCTACTCGGTTGTTTCCTTCTCTAGCACTTACCCCACAATGAGCGTACTCGTCTAACCATTTATCTAACACACCAAACATAGCTGGCATCTCGTGTGGTTCTAAGTATCTTAGGTGCCAGTCATTGTAAGCCTTTCTTACATAAAATCGTATGTCGTCGTCCAACATAACTATTTTAGGGTCATCACTGTTGTCGCATATGTATTTTCTCTTAGGAGAAATACCACTAGGCAAGTCCTCAGGCATTACCCACACATTCGAGTAGGCATCGTATTGATCTCTCTCGTCGTGGTCTACGACTAATACTGTTTTTTCCTTCAGTCCTTCAGGGAAAAACTTCAGGGTTGTCTGGGCAGTTGCTCTGCCTCTTGTTGGTATGTATATTTTCATCTTGAATACCCCGCTAATGTGGTCCAATTACCACCTGTAAATTTAGGTTCTCTTATTACGGAAAAGCCTTGCGACAACATATCTTCATGTATCTTTACTGCCATGCCTCTCCATTCTTTGTTGTATTGAAAGTGTAGTTCCATTGCTAACTTCTCTACACAATCAGGAAAGACCGTAGGCATAAAGCTGTACTCTCCTCCCTCTACATCAATCTTTATTTTATTTGGTTGCTTTGATGTGATTATTTCATCAAAGTTTTTTGCTTCTACCTCTACCCCTTCACGACCACGAACTGGTCTAGTCATGTGTAGTCCTTTATTCTTTTTAGAGTTAACATACAACGAAATAGACTTGCTGTCATCGCCCACCACCGCACACCGTTCTGTGCGGACTTTTTTTCTATAATCAAGTGAATTAATGTTTTCTAACATGATTAAATAGTTTTCTTCTTCAGGTTCGTACGCATAAACCTCAGCGCCTAACTCTAGGGCGTATTTAGTAAAGGCTCCGATGTTAGCACCTATGTCTAACACAACGTCTCCTGGAGATATCTCTAAACACTTGTAAGACGGCTTTATTTCTTTAAAAACATATTCATCCAGTGTGTCTGGTCTAACAAAACCGTCGACCTTTTCATTCCACTCAATGTTCATATCTTTTTCCTGGAAAGACACAAATAAACTCTAGGTCTACCGTGTCAGATGTGTTAGACACTTTATGAAAGTCTCCGTCGTCTATAGCTATGACGTCCCCCTTTACTACCTGTATAAGTTCGTCTTGTGTTTCTAATACACCCGTGCCCTCGATAAAGAAATAAACTTCTTCTTGTCCTTCGTGTGAATGACCTGTTGTTTCTTTCTCAGGCTTTAGGGTAGTTTTACTTACAACCATAGTTCTTAGGTGTGTGTTGTCTTCAACGAGATATCGCTCGTCCTCTTTTACTGTTTTAAACAGGTCTGTGATATTTAGCACGTGGTCTCCCTTGTTTTAGTCTAGTTCGTTCGTATTTATCAAATTCACAGAGGCAATGCTCTATGTCTCTCATTTCTAAGGCAGGTACAAACGGCTCAAGGTGTTTTCTAGAGTCGTCTAGTAGATCTTCCATTTGTTCAATAGCTCTCTTAATGTGTATAGGTTCGTTAAGTTCATTACCATTGATTCTATTTAGTCCTCTCTTTGCTCCTGGACCTGGATTAGCCCAAGACATAATGTCGTTTGCCTTATTCAGATGCTTGGTGTGTCTTAGATCTGTAATAACTTCGTAGGATATAAACTTAGCAAAACCTTTGTACCTTAAATATTCTCTCCAACTTCTCTCTAAGGAATGAGCATATATTTCAGGCGGTTCCTCATAGAGAGGGGTTAGTATTTTATCAATAGTTTGATCGATTTTTGAGCCACCCAATGTTCCTGTTAACATATACGCACCAGTATATACTTTTTCTTTATTTAACTGTCTAGCACGCATAACATTTTTAGCGTGGTCTGGGCGCCATTCTTCTGGGAACCCTATTTCTTCTAAAGTCTCTGGCCAATTGATTTGTCTAGCCAGCGCCATAGCAAAGGGCAAGTTAGGGTGATCGGCGTATGGTTCTCTCCAGTTTTCACGAATCCATATAGTAACTGTGTCTAGTTCCCTAAACACATTACAAAAACTATAGGTTTGAAGTATTTCGTCCTCTGTCCACGGAAACTCAGCGCCAGAAGCCTTATTGATATAAATGGCGTGTCTTTCGTTTATATAATTAAAAAAATCTTCTACTTTCTCTTTTAACATAAATTTACCCTATATATTAATACCATACTAAAACTACTTTACAAAGTAAAGGGATTTAATAGGAAATCGTAAAATGTTTATGTGTCCTTGGGAGGACTACGTGTAGGTCTTGTTTAGTCCTCGTCACAGCCACATAAAAGGTTCTATTTTCGTTCTCTGGGTTCTTACCCAATTCGTTCCAAGTACTGTTTGCCATGTCTGTTAACAATACCACATTATCACACTCTCCACCTTTAGCAGCATGTATAGTGCTGAGCTTAATCCTAGGCGAAGTAACTTTTTCTTCTTTTCTTAGACAAGAGATTAAATATTCTCTTTCTTGCATACCAACACGATCAAATGCTTCGTGCCAGATGTTATCTATTAGTAGTCCGTGTTTCTTTTTTAGTGTTTCTATACTGAATAAGGCTTCTTCGTCAGCGCCCTTTAGGTTCTTCTTACCTCTCTCTATCCCCCTGCCAACAGACATAAAGTAGTATATGTTCTTGACAACATCAAGTGGTATTGCTTGTCCCTTTCTTAACATTTCCCAACCCCTGATGGCGTCTAATAACTTTTGCCTAACAGAAATCTTATGGTTTCTTTCATATAAAACCCCTACGGTCTTTAGATATTCTTCTATTGGGTTTAGTAGGTAGTTGTTTCTAGCGAGCAGCAACCACTCACCCTGCGCCATGTCTATATGTTCAACGGCTGTGTGGAAATTTACTGAACCTTCTTCTTCTTTAGAAAGCCATTCTTTTGGTCTTCTGTTTTTATTACGCTTAATGATCTGTTGAGAAAGCTGATGAACCTTGTTAGGAATCCTATAAGATTGTTTAAGTTGTATTTCTTTACCCCTTAAAGAAATGAACTGATCAACGTCTGCCCCAGCCCATTTATAAATAGCTTGGTCATCGTCTCCTGCTATGTACACTTCCTCAGAGTTGCCCGCAATTTTCTTTACGCAGTCCCACTGTAGTGTAGAAAGGTCTTGCGCCTCGTCAATGAATAGAACTTTAAGTTCAGGAGCGCTTGAACCATCAAGAAATCTTTCTAGCATGTCGGTATAGTCTATTAAATAGCGAGAGTTCTTATACTCAGCATAGCTACGGCACAACCAACTAAAATGCATCCAACTGAAATCAGGAGAGGAGTCCTTCCACTGTTGCATTAATGAAATGCCTTTGCTTCTTGCTGTGTTTTCTAATAATAACATTTGGTCAGCAACAGTAGATCCTTTAACAATACCGTCTTCGTTACTAAGTCCACCAGTTATTCTTTCGCCTAAAATTTCTCCGAGTTCTTTATAGTTTTCTCTGCCTATAACGTCTGCCCTCTTCATCTTTAGCCACCGATAACATAAAGAATGTATGGTTCTAAAATAAGGTAGTTCGTCGGGGTCAAAGCCAAACTTCTTTACTGCTCTGTTTAATCCTTCGTTTGCTGCCTTACGAGTAAAGGTTAAGTAGGCAATTCGATGTGGTGAAACACCATCTTCTAAATATTCTTCTATTCTATTTAATAGAAAGGTTGTTTTTCCAGTTCCAGGCGGTCCAATAACAATATTTTTCATTAGAAACCGTCCTCGTCCATGTTAGGAATCTGTAGGTCTGTTGATTCGTATTCAAAAGCGGGGATTGACCAGACATTTACGCCTCTCTTCTTTATATTCCAGAACTTATTTCGCGCCCCTATGTCTCTTAGCCTAGAGGCAATCTGGTTAATCTCCATGTCTGTGAATCGATGTTTAATTAGGTATTCTTTCAGGTCTTTTAACCTAAAGTATGTAGTGCTTTCATTTGTCCAAGGCTTGCCTAAAAGTATCTCATCTTTTACTGATGCTTGTGCCAAGTCTGTGCAGAAAGACTCAAGCAGTTCCATAAACTGCCCTTCTACAGAAGCGTCGCTGCTCACCTCAATTATTTCCATACCACTATTCATTAGGTGTTGTATGAGCGCTTGCCATTGTTTTTCGCTCATTCTTGGTGGCATTAGGTTTAGTTGTTCCATACATATTCTCTGGAACCTTAGTTGATTTTGTAATTGTTCTGTAGTTAGCTCTACTCTCCTGTCGTCTATTGAAAGAAACCAGAGCGGTGGTTCTGTGTCGAGTTTTGCTAAACTAGAAAAGGTTGGCGTTCCATGGTTGTCTCCCACTCCGAACTTACAGCGTAAGCATTGGTTACGGTCGCAATAAGAGTGTATAGGTTCGTCTGAACATTTGTAGTTATATTCTTTTTTCTGTAGTGTCTTTATCAGCGTCAACACTTCTTGGGCAGGGAGTGGAGGAGTCACATACTTACGGTTGTATTCCTCTATTTGTTTTTCCCATTCATCGGGACTAGATTTCTTTAGGTATACACCAACATTAAATAGCCCGTTGTTTCTAGTTCCTTCGGGGAACCCTTGCTTCAGTAATACTTTTAAACAAGGTGGACCACCCTTGATGTCGTCTACTGTTGGCACCTTGATGTTTAATAGTTCTTCATGAGTAATTTTTCTCGACTCTACAAAAGCTAGGAATTCTTGGGGGCTGAGTGTTTCTCCTTTTTCACTATAACCATAGCGGGTAGAGCCTTCTCCACCAAAATATGGCATGTTTAACCACGACCCTACGTCGTTTCTTTCCACTAAGATTTCTCTTTGTTTGGGAAATATCTCTACTCCCCCGTGTCCTAGTGCAGCAGAAAGTTCTCTAAGCCTGTCTTGCATGTCGCCTGCTGGTACTGGTTCTTTTGTAAATAAAAACACGTGGGCACCACCGCTTTTACTACGACACACAGCTAAGGGGAAGTTCTGGTGCTCTACTAGGTTTACAATGTGTGCTAGGTCTAGTGGGTAAACGTCAATATCTATACAACCCCAACTGACCTCATTCTTTTCTGTTATCGGTATCACACCTAGTCCATATTCCCCTTCTAGATGTGCTTGCCAGTGGCTTTCTTCTGCACCACCGCTCCGAACTGTTTTTCCGACGCCCTTCTGTTTGATGTCTGAAGTCTTTTCTATGCTGAATGTACCGTGTGCTTTCTTTGAACCCTTAAAAAGTGTATAAAAATTTTGCGATAATTCTGTCATATTACTTAGTTATTGGAGTGTGGGAGACTACCTCCCACACCCCTTACTTTACTTAGAAAGATTCTTCAGTCGGTTGAGCTGAAGCCATTTCAGATGCTACTGTGCTCTTTGCGAACTCTTTAGCAGTGTTGTAGAGGTTGATGTCCCCAACTTGTCCTACTAAATCGATCTTCCAGCCGAACCAACTTCCCTTGCTGTTTTTCTCAGCAACGGTTGAAAGGTGGTACTTATTACTATAGGACGCAGGAACGATAGCTTTACCGCCATTCATTATCCTTTGCCCAGCCATAATTGAGTTCCATCTTCTTGATTTTTTCAGCTGACTAGAGTACATTGCAATCATCACTGGTGTGAATTTTTCACCTTCCACTAACAATACATAGTGATTAGCTGTAGTTTGGATGTAGTTACCGCTAGGTAGTACATCTTTACCCATTTCATCTCTATGTGTTTGTGAAAGGATTGCTGGGTCTTCATGAAATCCAGCCAGTCCACCGCCCGCTTCTCTAGGGATGTATTCTAAGAATACTCTTCGATAAGCAGCAGGAACTACTGTAATTCCAGCAGAGCCATCATAAAATTCGTTTGTCACACTATTAATAATATCCCCAATCTTAACGTCTTCAGTGTAGCTGCTCTCTGTAGGATCTACAAAGGGGCTTCCTTTCTGAACGAGCTTTAGGCTGGGTATTAAAAGATCATCAGCGCCGACATTTTCAAGCCCTGCGCCTGAATCTTCCGCTAGTACCTTAGCATCAATAGTAGCCAAACTTTTGGTTTCTGTTTCAATGGTTTCTTTTTCCATGATTCTTTACCTCTTGATTATTTTGCTTCTTTGACCAATGTATACATTAAAGGTCTCATAAGGTAGGTCAACACCTTTTTCGACCTGCTCCCTAACGAACGCTTTAAGGGTCATGGGTTCTACCCACTCTTTTTGAGTGGTATTCATACCATGCTTATTGAGTTCATCCAGGAGTTCCCTTGCAGCATCGTCTTCGTCTCTTCCGAAACTAGCCGACACTGTATTTTTAATTAGATCCGCGAAATTATTCTCGCGAAGCCATTTAAAAGCCTCTTCTTTATTGTCTGGGGATATGCGGGCACTATAATATATAGATGTGCTTACTTTTGTGCCGTCGCTAAGTTTAAATTCTGCTATGCCAAGTTCTTTAAGGGCTTCAGGGAGTTGTTCCTCTGAAATCCTACGGTGTTTCTCTTTTAACACCTTGAGTTCATTATTCTTTTCCTCGATTTGCTCTTCTAATTCTACCTGAGCCTCTGCTAATACGGAAACGGTTTGAATACCGTCGTCGCTAACATTAATCTCTTGGTCTTCTATGATTTGATCTAATACGGTTTTTTCTTCTTTCATATTTCTACCTCTACAGGATAATACCTGTACTCTCTTTTGTCCCATTTAAGGAGTTTTACCTTTTGGCGATTGTTTTGGAGAGCGATGTGTACTGCTACGCCTATCGCAGCAGGGTCACCGATTAATAATAGATAGTCTTCGTCGGTAAAGTTTCTTAATGCATGTTTGATCCTAGACACTGTTGGTGCAGGGCTATACATCATGTTTTCCCTAGCGGGTAAGACAAACTCTAGTTCTCCAAAGTCGCTTGCAGAAAGTATGTTCTTATTGGCGTCGGGTTCTTGCACGACAAAAACTGTCATTAATTTTCTCTCCTATCTAAATTATGATATAAAGTATGGGCTATAGTAGGTAAAAAGTAAAGGAATAAATAAAGAGATTTTAAAAAAGTGCCCAAGGGGTTGAAAGATAAGATTTATAGGGGTTTTCTTATGAAGCCCTCTGGGCACCAAAGCTATTATATATTACTCACAGTGGGAATTATATAAAAATTTTTCAAACAAAATCCGATTTTAGCCAATAAGCCAATAGCCTTTCCGTTAAGTCTTTGATTTTACTATAGAATCATTATATTGGCAACGGTTATTAGAGGGCTATTGCCTATAAATAGGTAATATATAAGGCAACGTCACGTGTATTCCTTTACTTTTTAAAAAATATATTTATGCTATATGTATATAGCTAAGAGATAAGAGAGATGTTAAACTTTGTGTATAAAACAAAGCCTTACGAACATCAACGTAAGGTTTTAGAAAACAGTTGGTCTGCTATTGAGCACGCTTTATTTTTAGAGATGGGGTGTGGTAAAAGCAAGATCCTTCTAGACAATATTGCTATCCTATATAATAAAGGGGAGATTGACAGCGCTTTAATTGTTGCTCCCAAAGGGGTCTATGATAATTGGGTAAGCGGGGAAATACCCGCACACCTTCCTGACTACATCAAGACTCGTGTCTTCAAGTGGTCACCTTCTGAAACTAAGAAGAACCAAGCGCTAAGAGAATCGGCTCTAGAAAATAGTATAGACCTTACTATACTCGTGATGAATGTTGAAGCGTTCAGTACTCTCAAAGGAACAAAATTTGCAGGAAAATTTTTGCTAGGAAAAAAGGTTTTGTTCGCTGTGGACGAGAGTACCACAATTAAGTCACCAAGCGCTAGGAGAACTAAGAATATAGTTCGACTTTCTAAATATGCACAGTACCGAAGAATACTGACAGGTTCTCCTGTTACCCGTAGCCCTTTAGACCTTTACACACAATGTGAGTTCTTAGACCCTGAACTATTAGGGTATAGTAGCTACTATAGTTTTAGAGCAAGATACGCTGAGATGCTCAATAGGACGGCAGGAGGACGCACCTTTAAACAAGTCATAGGTTATAAAAACCTAGAGGAACTTAATAAAATGCTCTTAGAGTTTAGTTCAAGAGTACTCAAGAAGGACTGTCTAGACCTACCCGATAAAATATACCTCACTCGCAACATAGAGCTCACTCCCGAACAAGCAAAAGCCTATAAAGAGATGAAGGACTATGCAATTACACAACTATACGACGAAGAAAAGGGAGGGCAACAAGTCTCAGCGACCTCTGTTTTAACTAAAATGCTTCGCTTACATCAACTATCTTGTGGGTTTATGACTACTGATGATAAAGAAAATATTGAGATAAAGTCAAAACGCTTAGACGAACTCATGAATATACTAGACGAAGTCGAAGGCAAGGCGATAATTTGGGCAAACTATCGTCACGATATACACCGCATACTAGAGGCTATAAGAAAAGCCCACGGAGACGACTCTGTAGGCGCATATTACGGCGATGTAAATGATTTTGATAGGAGGCTATACCTTAAACAGTTTCAAGACCTTAAATCGCCTTTAAGATTTATTGTAGGTAATACGCAAACAGGAGGATACGGTATAAATTTAACTGCAGCATCTACTGTGATATACTATTCCAACAATTTTGACCTTGAAAAGCGCCTACAATCAGAGGATCGCGCACACCGTATAGGTCAAGTAAATAAAGTCACATACATTGATATCGTTTGTAAGGGAACAGTAGATGAAAAAATTGTTAAGTCGCTTTTGGCAAAGCAAAACATCGCAGCCGAAGTCCTCGGCGAAGAAAAGTGGAAAGACTGGATACGTTAGTATGTGTGAGTGTTGTATGAGAGCTCCTAGAAAAATCAGCCGTACACACAAAGCCGTAAATGGTACTTACCCCTTTTATCTTTGTGTTAATTGTGGACTATTAGATACAGAAGAATTTTGGCGAAAGTTTTTACACTCTTTTATAAAAAGACAACTTAATACAGGTGATTAAATCGCGGATCATACCCACCACCGTAGCCACCATAACCACCATAACCACCATAACCACCATAACCACCGTAACGATTGTAGTGTGGAATGTATTCTTCTTCAGTTCCGGGACCGCCACCGCCACCAGTTCCGCCACCAGTTCCGCCACCAGTTCCGCCACCAGTTCCGCCACCAGTTCCGCCACCAGTTCCATCGTCTACAGGGGGAGTAGGATTAAATGATTGTTGTTGATAGTTCATTAAGTTATAGAGGTCGGTTTGTGGGAATTGGTTCATTTGCCAGCCTTGATTCATTGCGCCTAGCCCTTGAGAATATAAATAAGGATTAGAACCAAACATTTGGTTACCGAACCTTCCAGTCAGCCCTCCGCCATAAGGACTAGGTTGAGGTCGATGAGGCATCATACCACCCATTCCGCCACCGTACATACCACCCATTCCACCACCGTACATACCGCCTAAACCACCACCGTACATACCACCACCGTACATACCACCACCGTACATACCACCTAGCCCACCACCGTAACCATAAGGAACTGGAGGTTGCATACCGCCTCGGTAGTTTTGCCAAGTGGTTCCTTGATTATACATTGGATAGTTTGGTGGTTCTGGTGTGTCCGTATTTGGTGTGCCTTGTTGTTCTGCTTGTTGTTGCCCCTGCATACCGTACTGATTCATACCATACATACCGCCACCGCCCATAGCGCCAGCGTACATACCGCCCAGTCCGAATTGTCCAGGATAATACATTATAAGTTATACTCCAATGGCATTAGTGTAACTCTTCCGCCCGAATTAAAAAAGTATGATTCTTCTGTATCGTCTATAGTCCTACTAGGTTTTTCTTCTATTTCTCTCTGGTTTTCTTTCTTAATCCTTAGGCTGCCTCCCGCAATCTGCCTAGCCATAGCCTGAACCAAGGGGTCTTCAATAAACTTACGAACACCATATCCACTAACTATTTTTCCTGGATCTAACATTAATTCTAATATCTTTTTTTGATTTCTTCCACTATATAAGCGCAAACCTGCGGTTAAAAACCGTCCAGGACGGGTGAAGATACCGATATAAGCACGAGTGAGGTCTGTGCCCACCTTCAAATACCTTTGATTTGCCCCACCAACTTGTCCTGCTAAGTCCATGGCGGCATCTTGGCTTGCGCTTCCTGCTTGTGTTCTTCCTGGCATCATAGTCTTTGTCATATCTGAGAAGGCTCTTATATCTTTAACAAATTTCTTACCGAAAACCTCCTCTAGCGGTTGACTAAAGTCGTCTAAATAAGCCACCATTTTATCAGGGTCTATTAAACGATTACCATTAACAGTGAAGGTGACCTGCTTATCCATGCTTCTGGCAACATAGAGTTGGAGGTCATCTAATGTTTTTGTGGCGACCTTGTTTCCTTGAACTGCTAGCGGTTTGAGCTTACCTATAACATTTTTAATATATGTGATGTCTGCAAACTCTCCATTCTTGCCCCAAAGTTCATCAAAAAATCGCTCAGGACGCGATAGGTCTAAAATACCTTCGTCAACTCTACCTAGTTCTGTTCTTGATAACCTGTTAACAACCTTTTCTAGTTGTTTTTCTTCTGCTTTAAGTGCTGTTTTTGCTCCAGAAAAATTAACAAATTTTTCAAATTCATCTGGTTCAAGGAACTCTCTCATCAGGGGTCCATACTGGTCGAAAAAAGATTTGTGTTCTGTTGGCGACTGAACCTTAAAAGTTCCGTCGGGGTTTTGCACCTTTGCTTTGTAATTTGCTTTTAACCAACCCGCAACTTGTCTTCTAGCAAAGTCTGCCTGTGGGGTTGCAGAATCGAATGCTTCTTTAATAACAACATTATCCATAGCGTCATCAGGAAGTAAGAGCCTTTTTAGAACTTCGGCATTGGGGACTGCATAGTTATCTACATTACCTGTAACCTTCTTAAGAATTTGGCTAACGATTCCAGATTTATAATTAGCAGCAAACCCTTCAAACATATCGTCTAGTTGGTTAGCTTGTTGTTTTAATTCTGGCTTTAAAAAAGCAAGAGAATTGTTCCTAAACTTAAATAAATTATCTTCTAAGTTTAGCAAGAGTGTTCGGTCTTCGGGCAAAAGAGTGGGGTCAGAAAGTCTTCCTCGTACTGCTTCTAACCCTTCTTTTATTTGTTTATAGCTTATGTTCTGAAAATCTCTGCCGTTCTTAGCCGTTTTCAGTTTAGGTAGGTTTAAGATGTCGTCTAAAACAGAGGTGCCGTCTTTATTTTGTAGGCTTTTAAATATGGCTTTTGCGCGACTCCCTTTTGCTCTGGCTGCAAACTCAACGATTGGCGTAGGGTCGAATTGCGCTCTGCCTCCTCCTGCTTGTTTATAGAGGTCATCGTAACCTCTATTAATTTGTTCTGAAAGCTCGTCGTATTGTGTTTGTAGTCCTTTTCTAAATTCTGTTCCTGCTGTCGAGGGATCAATGTCTCCTTCAATAAATCGTTGAATTGCGTTTTGAGACTCTAATTCTTTTTGTTTGTAGAGTTGTGTTACTCTTGCTTGAGCTTCTTCTGCTTCTTTTGCTAGAGTACCTGCTATTAGTGTTCCTGTTTCTGCTGCTTGTCTGGGTCCAACAGTTCTTGCTAGTCCGAGGTCTGCACCTTCCGACATGAGCTTTATATACCCCGCTTGTATTTGATCATCAATTGCATCTAGAGTTTCTCTTGCTAACGTGCCTAGTTCTCCAGGCATGTTTGCTATTTCTTGAAGACCTTTTTGTAAAACTTGGGGGTTAGTGCTGCTGATGTTAACCCCAAGCCTTTCTGCAGCATCTAATAAAACATCAGGGGTTGTCATCCTTATTGCCCTAGCAGGGTCTACATGCCCTGCCGTGTCTACAGCCATGCCCAATAGTCTGTCTGTGTCGAAAGCAGGTCTCTGGAAAAATTCAGCCATTTTTCCTGCTTCAAAATCAAACCCAGATAGCTGACGCCTAACACTTTCGGGCAGTAGGTTTTCTTTATTAGACTTATCGAGATAGCGTATGATGTCTTTTCTGTTTGGTTCAAATCCGTATCGATCTTTATAGACTTTGTTTATAGCAGTCATCATCTCTTTTTCATCGATACTTAACTTAGGGAGCTTGCCCCAATGTTTAGCTAGAAGTTGCAAGAAAACTGGACCAGCGACCGCGCCTGCTGCATATGGCCAAGAGTCTGAAATAGCCTGCACCATCATGTCTGAATTTTCTTGTTCTAGTCCGTATTCTTCGTTTAAGCCTTTAAGGTTATTGTATCTCCATAGAGCATAGGCGGTTGTGTCTAATATTGCTGCCGTAGGGATAGAAGGAGCAGCAAATCCTGGACCACTCAACATACCAGCAGCGACTGTTGCAATTGCTGGGGTCAAGGAAACAACGGTTGGTGCGATTTGTTCTTTTACATCTTCCCACTGTAATCCAGGAGGATGTACTGTGTTGCGCCTTCCCTCTAGGGTCGGATCTCTAAATACCCAACGACCCGTCACAGCTTCTTGTCTCACATCTAAATACTCGGGCGTTACCTCGGTGTATCCTTGTTTTTTAAAGTCGCTTACAAGAGCTTCCCCTATAACCCTTGAATAGCTGTCTGGCATACTAGGGGGAATACGGGTGATGTCTCGCTGCACTGAGTAACTAGCACCTTCTGTTGAAATACCTTTAGAATTTAAAAATTCTGTTGGGTTTAATTTATATTCATCATAAAGCCCTCTGAGCTTACCTATAGGTGTGTATGGTTCGCTTTGTCCTATATACTCGCCCTGTTCGTTATAGATAGGCTCACTTATTCTGTCTTTAGCTACTGCTGCGCCATAACCCATAGGTCCAGGAACCACCAGTAAATCGTCTTGAAGAAGCGTTGGGTCGAAGGCTTTAGCTGCAAGCTGCATTATCTCTTGTCGAACATCATCTGGTGTGTTGGGGTCTAGTTGATCTAAATCCATACCGCTTTCTTTTAAAGCCTTTTGTAACAGCCCTAAGTCTTGCGAACTAAGTCCCGATAAATCAGGCTGATTGATCCTTTGGATTTTAGCCCTTTTTCTAGCTTCTGCCTGAGCTTCTGCTTGCTGCATAGCAATCTCGTACTCATTAGGTTGTGCATTCGCCATGGCTTTTTGTGCAAGCTGTTTATCTAGTTCTTCTGCAACCTGATCTGTAACATAATCAACCACTGTATGCAGCCTCCTTATATGCGTTTGTGAGTTCGTCAAACACTGCTTTTTGTCCTGTAGGTATTACAAAATACTTCATAAAGTCGTCAGCCATTTTTGATTTTGCAGGTTTTGATAATTGTGTATCAGGGAGAGTCATCCTTGGAATCATCTCTTTATAGTAAAGCTCGAGTATGTCTGCTATTGTTACTTCCTCTGAGCTCATAATAGTTTGAGCCAACGGGGATTTCATAATAGCGTTCATACCTTTGTTGGTACTCTGGTTAAAAACAACATTTTTATTTGGAACAGGCATAGATAAAGAAAGCGAAGGGGCAAACCTGCCGTTTTGTATTGTGCTTAAATTTTCTAACGACTTATCTACATAGACTTCGTCTTGTAGTATGGCTGTGTTTGGCGAATCCATTGCGCTTGGTTTTCCTCTCATTTTACTTAATCGAGATCTGAAGTCTGTGGTATCGAGAACATTTTGATCTTTCCACTTGTATCTACCCTCGTTGGTTTGTACTACTGGGGAACTGTCTCCTCCTAAAGCCAACGGGTTAAAGAATTGTTCATCTAGAACCTTAGTGTCTACCCCTTGGTCGTCTTTAAGATACCCAACGGCTCCAAATATTATAGGATTAGCCCTCATAGAAGACCTGTTTTCGTATGAATCTAGCACAGAACCTAGAGCATCTGCGATATTTGATCTAAATTGCCTGGCACTTCTAGCGTCCCCACCCATTCTTCTCATAAAGAGCATTAGGTCTCTATCAGACAGAGCTCTTCCTTCTTGTCCTTGTAGTGCTGCTCCTTTTATACCTAAATCAAAAACCAATCTTTCAAGTAGTTCTTGTTCTACTCCTGCTTGTCTTACCTTTTTATACCATGGGGTATTTTCAAAATCAAAACCTAATTCACCAAACTGACCTGCTTTGTTTTTAAACGCGTTGAACATTTCATCTCGGCTTCTAGTCACAATTTTACCGTCTAGTGTTTCAAGTTCGCCATCGTCGTCTGAAAAAGCAAAACCTGTGTCTTGGTTTCTGCCTGTGTAGGTACTGGTTAAGTCACCAAACCCATCGAGATATCCTGTAATAGCTGCATTTACTCTAGACGCAAAACCACCCGCAGGAAGACCTTCTGCTTCTATAGTGTCGATGATGTCAAAGACTTTATTACCAAGGTCTACAACATCCGCTACTGCTGCATTGTCTAGTTGTTGTTCACCATAAAAAGTTTTGACTGCTTCGTTTGCAGCATCAGTTCTTTCTTTTTGAATATCTGTAACGTCTCTACTGCTTCTATTGCCTGTTGTGTATACAAAGGAGTTAGTACCATCACTAAAGCTAAGATATTGTCCATCTTCTTTAGGCTTGTATTTAGGTTGTTTACCAGCAGCCATGTCTTCCATAGCCTGTCGAACGTCACCGTCAGTGATCCAAGTTGATGTTTCTTCACCAGTTTCTGGGTTAACCATTACGCCTTCTCTTATGTTTTCATTAACTAAGCTGGGTCTATCTTTAAACGGTTGTCCGCTAACCACTCTGTAGTAGTCTTTATTAGTTCCTCTAGTTATTGAGCCATCATTGTTTTTCCACGCCAATTCTTTAGTGTGATCGATACCTTCTCCAAACTTATGGATAATTGTGTCGGGATTCTCCGCACTCCACTCAGTTAATTGTGCAGGAGTGAATTCTCTAGTCACTGGGTTTCCGTCTTCGTAGTATGTATATAAATTCCCTGATTTCGATGTTTCATACGGTACTGGGTTAAGACCAATACTTGTCCAAAGTCTTGCTTCTTCTTTAGTAGCAAAAGGAATTCGTGTACCGTCTTC
>Ga0098052_1000346_pt1 | contig 28931 bp, 25 predicted proteins | sample 15_taG_FD_81591 | JGI IMG/M metagenome (GOLD analysis project Ga0098052, IMG submission 81591) | Marine viral communities from the Subarctic Pacific Ocean - 15_ETSP_OMZ_AT15312 metaG | ecosystem: Environmental > Aquatic > Marine > Oceanic | place: Pacific Ocean | collected 2015-01-18
CAACAACCAATGCAACAACCAATGCAAAATCAAATGAATATTCAAGGTCAACCAATGACCGGAGGAATGAATCAAAATATGGCGGCTGGACAACAGGCTATGAATAACGGAAGCGGTTATCCAATCCCACCATCAGGTTATGATAATATGAATAATCCTTATTGGATGGACCCTGCAACCGGACAGGCTTCATACACTCCACCTAATAGCGGATTAGGTTTAGGAAAACTTGTGCAAAAAGGCGCTGCATGGGCAAAATGGCTCGCTTGAGGGGAGTTCATTATGCCTAATTTATTTGTAGATTCTCCTAATATGTTGAATAAATATAGCGAGAGTCAATTAGAAGTTTTACTTCTTGAGTTTATTTTTAAATATGAAGATAGAAATAGTGTGTTTAACAAAGTGAGGCGAATATTTAGACAAGAGAGGTTGTGGAAAGAGAATAACCAACAGTTCCCTCATGGAAGATGGTTGAGAACCACGCTTAAAAAAATACATAGTGATATTAAAACTAAAAGTTTCAAAGACCACGCTATTGAACACTTCGGAAAGAAGTCATTTAAACCGGAAGGGATGTGGTTATCATTAGACCTGAAGAATTTCGATGAGGATTTTACTATTGGTAATCTTAGTAATTCAGGGAAAGTTGATGCTGTGGTGGGTAAAACTTCAGAAGATTCAAGAAAAATGCTTGATAAAAGATACCAATTAAGTAAAGCGGAGAAGGCTAAAATTGATGAAAAAATATACGATACTGATAATGTGATTGTTAATATTGAACCTAATACAGTAAATGTTTCAAATGCTACATTACAGACTGGCAAAATTGATATTAAAAAAGAAAATATTTTTGACGACAATAATATAGGATATAAAATAGTCTCTTTGAATATGGAACCACTAGAGGCTAGTGATAGTAAAATAGTAGAAATGAGCATTACAGATTGGACAAAAGTAGTAGATTTTTCAGCAAATGAAAAAGATGCACATGAAACATTAAAAGACAATCTTTGGAAAAAGGAAAATATTAAGATACCAAATGATATTTATAATCCATATGTCAATTATAAATTAGACCCAATAATAACACTTAAAATCCACAAAGCAAAGTCAATTAAGCCAATTAAGGGTGCTAAATATGAAGTTGAAATAAAAACACTATTAATATATGACCCCATAGAAGAATTAAAAGTGAGTAAAAAAGATAGTATTGTTAAATATAACGAATCCAGAGATATTTATTTAAGTACAGTTAAAGCAAAACTCGATAGATTATTTAATCTGACGGATAGATTACCTGAAAATACTGAAGAGGAATAATCATGGCAAAGTATTCCTCCCCATCAGATTTTACAGCAGTAAATCCTAATTATGCAACAGGGTTAGGATATTACACAACGGCTGCTAAGGTTGCGGAATTACTTCAGGTTCCTGATTTTACTTCTACTACTACTCCAATGCACTCAGAAGTGGGGGAGTTTATCAAAAGAGTTGAAGATTTTATTGATGAGAAAACAGGAACTTCTTGGAGAAGATTACTTTACAAGGATGAACACCATAATTTCACCTTTGGAACAGGGCATTATCCTACTACATATTGGAGGGATTATGTAGGGTTTGTTCAATTAGATAGACATGACGTTCAAAAAATAATTGCATTAGATGTATGGCAGGGTAACCAATGGCTTAATCTCGCTTCTGCTGAAGCCTCGGTTACCATGAATGATTACACATCTATGGTTAGTGGAACAAGTCAAATTAATCTTAAATTACCTAATAGTGGATTAGTTTTCAACCTATTAGCGGGAACCACCACTTCAAGATTTGATAGCACTTATGGAAACAAAACAGCAGCAGAAGAATTAGTCGCTCTTATCAATGAAACTTTTCCATCTAAAACTGCATCATTAACGGGGGCTACTGCGGCTAAAGCGCAAACAGATAGCACTGGTGCAAAGACAGTTTCCGATTTCTTTTATGCTACTATTGATACTGAGGATTCAAATAAGGTTCGCATAATTTCCTTACTGCCTTCAGATGATGGGGCTAATTGTAGCATTTATCTAAATGGAAGTGCATCTACTACTTCGGCTCATGGATTAGAAGTGACCTCATTTACAGATAATGAAGACTCAAGCAGAATGAATGAATGGTGGAAAATTAACCGAGAAGGTAGAATATTCTTTAGAACTAAGTTTCCATATGTTCAATTAAATTCGGTTAGGGTAACTTATCTTGCAGGTAGTGGAAGAGTGGCTGGAGTTATTAGCGATATTGCCACTAAATTAGCAGCGTGTGAAATATTGCGCTCGGATGATGCTACTGTTCTAATAACCGAATCCGGTAATCAAATATCAGTTAAGGAAAAATACGACCTTTTAAGAGCCGAAGCATTAGATATGTTAGCCGGTAAAAAAGAGGATGTGGTTTTAATTGAGTAATATTCTAAGGAAGGTAAAAGAATTAGAACGGGTATATCGAGAAAGAAATAAATTATTGGTAGATGCAGGTTTAGAAGATTTTAAATTTAGTAAAGGTGAAATAGAAAGATTCGTTTCAGAAGCCGTTGAAAAAGAAATTTCTAAAGAGATTAATAAAACGGTTAAGGATAGTGGATTATAATGAAGTGGAAAAATATATTAAAATCTACTTCTAGTGATAATATTAAAATAAAAGAAGCGGTTAATAAAATTATGGCTATTTTAGGAAAAGCAGATAAAAAGTATAATTTAGGAGATAGGATTTTTATTGAAAGGGGAGTACCTTATGAATCTGATATGGTTTATAGAATAGAATATTATGAGTTATATGATGAAACTTTAAATGTTGATAAGGAAGGAACACTTCATTCTATGAAATTAGACTATGATGGAACTGAAGAATTTGATATTAATAGTGAAACTGGGGGTTATCCAGCATATATGGTAGGGGCATTTGATGGTGAACATTTTACTTTTGAGGTTATGATTCAGGAAGATAACCCTCAAGTAGAAAGTATTGCTCAAGAGTTACATAATTATTTTGAAAATAAATATGGCATAACTGGTAAAGACACTCAGCCTAAATATTTAGTAGGGTCAACAAGTTCAGAAATAGGAGAAGGTAAAGAGATTGAAGCAAAAGATTTACCTAAAGATGAATGGAAAGAATCTATGAAAAATAAGGAGTAATTATAATGGATGAAACAACATACCTTGTTCAATTATTAAGAAATAATTGGCCTTCAACATCAGTTATGGACACCACTTTAGGGATTGCCGCCGCCCATAGAATTAAACCAACGGTTCTCGATATTCGTAATTTATCTTCAGGGGGCGCTACTGATGGAACAACGGGTAAAGTTAGTAGAGGTCAAGCCCGACAATATTCTTTGGCGAATAAACTTGACCCAGCCGTAGGCGGTGCTACTTCTTCTGATTTAATTATCGTCTATGAAGACGGTCAGGATATAGAATATCCTACAATAACTTGGGATGTTCGCAACGAAACTTATAACTTGACTTGTCACGTTAGAACCATTTCAGCAGGTGATACAAGAGCAGCAGATAATATCTACGCACATGATAGATTGGAAAGCCTATATAAGATGCTTAGATACACGGTAGAACAAAGCCGCAAGGGAGCGACGGTGACCATTGGAAGCGATTCGTTGAAAATGCACCAAATTCATTTAGGGGGAAGAACTGAATCCAATAATAAAGCAAAGAGACTTTTTGGATATAAGATAAACATTACAATGAAAAGATTCGCCATTTCCGTGTAGGTAATGTAAGTAAAAAAAAGGTGAACAAATCATGGCAGTAGAAAACAGTGAAGTATTTTTAGGCAGCGGAGCAAATTTAACGTTTGTTCCTGAAGTGGACTTTTATTTTAAAGCGCAAGGAAGTAGCCAAACAGATATTCAAATTGAAACAACTAATGCTGTTCAATTTCAATTAGTAACGGATATGTATGTTGGTTGCACTTTGGATTTTTATAATGATTCTGATTCTGATGTCGCAGGTTCATATACTTCTTCACATACTGTCACTTCTAATGACAATGATACCTTTACAATTACACCAGCAATTGAAGAAGCGGTCACGGCAGCAGATGAATTTGTTTTAAGAGGATATGGCGCACCATGTCCAGCCCCCGATTCAGATAATGATGGAAATGGTAGAGTTAGACTTAATGCTGATAATTGGCTTGGTCTTGTTGAATCAGCAGCATTTCCTAATTTAGAGATTGAAATGAAGCAATTAAATTTAGCATTGGGTGGAACAAGGAATTACACCCATCAATACAAAGGCATTGAAACTGCTTCAGGTGGAAATTTAAATCTTGTTTGTCATCAGGCTACTTGGTTATATTACGCATTAGGATTATGTGAAGAGTTAACCCCTGCATCTACTTCCTCAAGTAATCATCCGAGTAATTATCATACGGCTAGTAGCACTGACCATAAATTATATTTCCACGGAACAAATGCTACTTCTCATATTAGTCAAGGGGCATTTATTCACAGGGCTAATTGGAACTATGGTGCAACCCATATTGTTCCCCCGATAAATGAAAATATAGATGGCGCACCACAAACCCACTTTGATGATATTACTTATCCAGTTCCTACAACTGGAGGTTTTATCACTTACAAATTCTCTGAATCTAATACTGCCCACTTACCTTCATTTGCTCTTGAGCAATCTATAAGTAAATTAGCAACCAATTTTTTGCGAACAGATACAGATTCCGATGCGGAAGATTTGAATTTTGTGAGAGTTGCTAGAGGTAATCGAGTTAATACATTAACCTTGACCGCTAATGAAAATGAAGAAGTAAAGATGACTTTAGATTTAAACACTAGGGCAGTTAATACTATTCCTCAAACAACGGCTTATGATTCAAGAGGTGGACAAGAAACGGCTAATGGGAGTTTATTCAATTTCACTACCGAACCAACACATCTTGAACCATTCTTTTTCTCAGATGGAACAATTAGTATTTATGGTCAAGAATTCCTAAAAATTACTAATTTCACATTAACAATAAATAATAATCTTCAAGATAAAAGATTCATAGGTATTGGAAATAGAAAAATTAAAGATGCTATTCCCGCACAAAGAACATATGAAATTTCTTTATCGGCTATGGTCACAGATGATACACTATTTACTGAGTTATTAGATACTGCTGAGAATACTGCTTCGGGAGAATCAATTAATTTGGTATTCACTAAAGATAGTGGGGAATCCCTAACACTTGATTTTGAAGATTATTTCACTACATCAAACACATGGACTATTCCTGAAGATAAAGGCCCAGTTATTGTTGAAGCGACTTTAATGCCGAGAACTCTAACCAATTGCACAACAGTAAGTCATTGGGTATTGCAGGGGTGATTAAATGGCAAATTATGGCGATTTATACAGAGCGGCACTTGCTGAAAGAAAGGCTAAGGAAGTAGCAAAAGAAGCAAGGGCTAAGAAAGCCGCAGCAAAGAAAGCGGCTAAAGCAGAACCGGAGGTTGCGGAATCATCCGAAACTTCTGAGTAATGCGTTTTAATTCCACCAACACGTTGTCCGTATGTTGGTAAGAGGTGGAAAGAATGTTAAATGGAAAAAAAGTAGTAGAGAATAAGAGTTTGCTGTTTGCAGCAAGTGAAGCGAAGTGCCACTTTGTTAAGGTTGCACCGAATGTAGAAGAATACTTGAAAGTGTGGGTTAAAGAACCCACATGGCTTCAAGTAGAACAGGCCATGAATTCTATCATGAAAATAGATAGTAAGAGTGGCGGAATGGATATTGATTTGAAAGCAATGTATAATTACGCCATTGATAATTTCATAGAGAAGACTGAGCCTTCTCTATCCAAAGTAGATTTAATTCGATTGAGTCCCTTCGTGGGAAATCAACTCAAAGAAATCCTCCCTAATCCTTTACAGGATATGATGGGGGATGAAGTAAAAAACGAAGAATCCGAGATGCCATCCGTGGGAGAATAAACGACCCCAAAATGGTATCTCTGATTACAGTTTATACCCTAGCGAAAGCGTTAGCGATAAGCCCATTAGAGATATACAAAATGCCAGCATCATTAGTTCAAGAATTATTAATTATTCACATAGAAGCCGAAAACTACAAAGCCGAGTTAATGGAGAAAGAATCGAAGAAGGTGAGATAGATGGGTGAGGTAGACCAAACTAGAGAATCTTTGTCTGATTTAAGTCAAATGATGGCTACCGTTGAACAACAGTCAATATCTCTCGCTAAACGCTTCGGGGATATGTCCGATGAAAGTAAAAAATGGACTTTCCTTAGCCGTATTCTTTCAGGAACAGGACTTTGGCGATTACAGAATAGGGTTCGGGCATTGGGACAAGGAATGAAATTCTATAAAGATACTCAATTAGATAAAGTGAAGGCTGATATTAAAGAAGCAGAAAGTATGGCTCAATTACAAAACGCTATGGAAAGTCAAAAAAATCAGCAAGAAGTATTACTCAAACTGAAGGAAAAAGGGGCCGAGAGAGCGGCTGAACATTTAGTAGAAGGAACTAGAGAATATGAACAGGCTATGAAAATTATTGACCAATATAAACTATTAAGGAAGACTGTTGAAGATACATCTCATGCTCAAGACGCTCATAAAATAGCCCTACAAAAAACAGCAGCAGCCTATGATGCAGTTGGAAATGCTATTGAAGAGATACAAGAAAAGCGAACAAAAAAATACCAAAAAGCGTTAGATAAGCAGGATAAAAAAGAAGAGATATTAGCAAAGAGGGAGATAATTAGACAGAGTAAAAATGATAAGTATTTACTAAAACAACAGAAAAAACTTGTGAAACAACATGTAGAAGCCAAAGAAAAACAAGCATTAGCATTGGCGGAAATAGAAAGACAGATTGAAAATAACGCACTATCCGGTGATAAAACAAAAAAGAAATTATTTGATGAAAGAATGAAGGCCCAAGTAAAACTAGAAAAGCATCAGGGTTTAATTGATGACTCTAATATGGAAATAGTAAAACGAGGAAGTGCAGTAAGAAAAGGAACTAAGGCTAAAGGTAGATTAAAAGAATTAACCGGATTTAAAACCACCTTTACTAACGTGTTTAAAACAATAGCCAAACCTTTGATATTTCTAAAAGATAAAGTAGGTAGTGCGACTGAAAATTATCGAAACAATATAAGTAAAGCCAAAGGCTTGCGTAATAAATTATCTGAAGGTTTTTCACCCATAACTAAAGTTATGAAATTCGCCGCAAAGAATCTCATGTGGTTCACATTATTATTAATGGGAGCATTCCTAGTATTCTCAATCATAAGAAAAATCTTTGAGAATGCTGAAGTTATGACTACCGTAATAGAGGGAATTAAAGGATTATTTGAAGGGGTAGCAATTATTTTTTCGGGATTATTTGATATATTTGGGGCTTTCTTTGGAGGTGGAACCTTTGGAGAAAGGCTACAATTACTCTTAAAAGGTATTATGAAATTATGGGGCGGAATAGGAAAGATACTAATGACAGTATTAGGAGCGGGGATAAAACTACTTGGTGGTTTATTATTGGGAATACTGCAATTTATCCCTCAAATGTTATTTGCTGCCGGTATGTTATTAGGAAAAATAACACTCGGAATATGGAAGATGGCTTGGGAAGGATTTATAGCGTGGATGAGAGATACCCTTTGGGGTGCATGGATTAAACCAATATTGGAACCTATGTTAAATCTAGTTCAGGGTGTAATAGATGCAATTAAGGGCGCAGGGGATTGGGTTTCTGATTCATATGATAACGTTACTAGTCTGGATTGGTGGGGGAAAACAATAAGCCCATTTGCAGATGGCGGCGTATCTAAAGGAGGAATGGCATTAGTAGGAGAAAGAGGACCGGAATTAGTTAATTTATCTAAAGGTTCAAGAGTCCATTCAAATGCAGATTCAAGAAAAATGATGGGTAATACAATCAATGTCAATGTTAGCGGAAGAGTGGGTTCAACAGATTCAGAACTCCGAGACATTGCAAAGAAAATAGGAAGAATGGTTTCTGCGGAAATAAACCGCACAACATCTTCATCAACAAATGTGAGGTTCTAATATGGTAGATAGTCTTGATAATCATTTTGTCTTTTTAGATTTAGGCGCTAGAACTCCTTTATTCGATGAAGTGAATATGGAAAATTATGCCACTAATAGAATAGCATTGAAATGTGAAAGTGTAGGCATTTCCACTGCGAAAAATATTATGGCGTTTCCAACACCGGCAATAGGAATTGCTACGGGTGAATCAGTTTCATTAGGATTAGATTTAGGAATGGCTACTAAGTCAATTAGTTTAAGTGGGATAATTACTGAACAGACAATTTACAAACAGTTTTCTAAATCGGATATTGACTTAACTACATATCCTACTAGTTATACAGATGATGTTAATGGGCAGAAATTAGTTAAGGTTAATATGACAGCACAAGAAGTATGTCAATTAATTCATTCTTATGTTGATGCTTCTTTCCTTCAATCACATCAAAACCTTAATCGTTTGATTATACTTTATGCTGGAAGAGTAGGGCCGGATTACAAATATTATGATGAGGCGTTATCTGATTCCACGGATGAAGATTCAGCAGTTAAAACTGTTGAAAACTGCCCTTTAATCCCCTTCACTTATCGGGTTAGAAATTTAAGTGAAGATGGAAAAAGAAGAGATATATTAGATGCTAAAGGGAGCATACCAATAGGAAGTTTCCCTGAACCTTTTGATGCTGGCGAAAATAAAATAGACGCTTTATCAGGATTTGTTCGCTCCTTTGATACAACATTTGTTGGTGGACAACCCTATGTAGAATTTAGTTTATCCTTTGAGATAGCCAATGCCAGCCTGTGATTATCATGTCAAGTTATAGAGTATATGCGGGCAATAAAAAAGCCTTAGTTTTTCCTATTATGGGAGATGCGTATGTTCATCTTGATTATTCTAAACACATTACAGATGAGGTTTATGGGCTATGGGGGCATAAGTCATCTTTCACCATTGAAGCAATAGTGACCCCTTATGATGTGAATGGATTTGGATATAGATTAAATAAGGATTTATCCAGTAGTCAAACTCCTGATTACCTTGAATCAGAATTCGGTCTACCTTTTATGAATAGATATTATTCTATGCCAGCACCAGCAACCACTACTACTTCTCGCTCTAACTCATACCTTTCTTATGCGGATAGACTTGAACATAAAATGACTCTTTTCTATAATACTAATTGTGAGTTTTATCTTGAGAATCTAACTAGAACAAACATGAATCAACCTGCGGAATATAAATTAGGTTGTGTAATAAAGGGAAAGAATGCGGCAGGGGCAACAAGAACAATTACCATTACAAGTAAAGCGCCCGTTATTACTGCTTCAAATCAATATCATCTTAATCCCATAAAGCAAACTTTGGTGGGATTGAATACTTTTGGACAGCCTTTGTTTTTAGATGGTGAAGATGTTGTTAGGTATCACGCAATAAGAAATGATTCCGATAGTTCCTATGCTCGTATAATAAGACCTTTTCCCGATGCTGGAACTTCTCAATCTCTTACTGCCAATTTAGTTTATGATGGTGCTACCATAACTTCAGCATCAGATACATTTCATGCTGATTTATCTACCGCATCATATATTCAGTTAACGGGAAGCAGCCATAATGACGGCTACTATAAAGTGAGTTCAGGGGCTAATTCAACCGCTATTACTTTATCTACCAGCAATTTATATTTTGGAGCAGATGCCAATAATATTACTGTTAAAAGAGTACCAGCAGATAATAGAATACAGTTTATGAGTAGTGGAGCAGATGCCGCTGCCGATATGGTTGATTCAATATGGATTGGAATGCCTATTTATGCTCAAACTCATGCCGGTGGAGTGTTTGCTGATGCTTCTGATAATATTATTCTTCCTGACCAAACAGAACCCATTGCTTTAGGTTATGTAGGAGCCTATCATGTTGGAGATAAAATTGCAGATTTATACGGTGGGAAATTAGCGGCAGCGATAACTGCCACAGATGCCACTACAATTTATGTTGATGATAATAGATACTTTACAATAAACCGAACTATAAAAATCGGTAGTGAAGAGATGCGAATTACTGCTATTTCTGGAAATGCTTTAACTGTCACTAGGGCGTATAATTCTACTACGGCTGCTACTGCTTCTGTTTCAGCAAATATTGAATTGTATTTACCTGATGATTTTATGGTTGGATTTAGAAATAAAGATTCAGGGGCTTATACTCAACCTTTGAGAACTGGAGTATTTGCATTAACAGATGCCACCAAAGAAATAAATTATGTTTTGCGACCATTCCATGTTGCTATGGGATATGATAAAGCATCCCAAAAAGTTTCACTTTATTTAGATGGAGGGGAATTACAAACAGATGTGTATAATGCAGACGGAACATTAGTATTAGATTTCACCGATTTTGAATTTGAAGAATCAGACTGTTATTTCGGCTCCAATGGTAATGCTACTTTAGCCACAAGAAGGGCTAGTCAATTTATGGGAGAGATGCACGAATTATGTATAAGTGGAACGTACAAAAATGAATTTCAAACAATAGATACCCTTCTTCCTAATTATAGAAATAACCTGCTTTATTATAGATTTGAGGAGGCTAATCTATGACAACAGTTGGTAGTTTTACAGATGCTTCTTGTGACACTAATCATACTTCAGGTTTATCTGATGGTTCAACTACAAGTGTAAGACATATAACTCATACTGCTAATGCGAGAATAGTTGTTGGTTCAGGGGTTAGTGGAACAGGAATACCTACTGGAACTTTCATAGTAAAAAAGAATACTACAACGTGTTTTACAATAAGTGCTGATACTACGGCTACAAATACAAATACTACTCTTACCTTTTCTAATATAACTAATGTTTTTGCTATGGGTAAAGCATCAACAGAAGGAACAACAGTTCAGGCTAAGATAAATGAAACAGCAGATAGCGCAGCAAATTATACAGGTAATTTTTTAGAAAGTGCTATCTATAAAACACCTTTAAATCCATTATTATCAAGAGGGATGGTAAGTTTAGATTTTGCAGATTTTACAATGGTTAGTAATGCTACTGCAATAACAAGTTATGAAATACACCTTGCAGATTATACACCTTTAACTGATTCAGTGACAGGAATTAATATTTCAAATAGTTCAACTCAAACTTATTCTTCAGTAAATAGAATATATCCTAATACTACTACTGTTAATGACTACCTTTCAAATTTGGAAACAACAAAAGGCCACGTTTTGAAAACTTATGACTATCTTTCAAATGTAGGTCAAAGATTAATTACTGAAAGAACCACATTAAGCGGTAATGAAACTTCTACTGATACAACGGTAGCGGTAGCGAGTGCTACTAATTTAGCGGTTAATGATGTGATAATTGTTAATAATGAAGAGATGCTTATTACAGCAACTAGTGGAACTAATTTAACTGTTGAAAGAGGCTACAATAATACAACTGCTACTGCTCATTCAAGTGGGGATTTAGTCTATGAAAAAGATTTACTCGATAACCTTTGGGTATTGGTTTATTCAGATGACCCTAATACCCACCACTTTGCTAAAATAACTGAAATCCTTGAACATGATATTTATGGAGATGCAATAGAATTTACTCCATCTTTAAGTGCAGATATCCCAAAAGACACTAAGTTTGCAATATTCAAAGGTGGAACAATAAAAACAAATGATACCCTTGTTGCTTGTGCTTATGGTCTTCAGTCTGATAGTTCTAATAATAGACATTATATGAACACGCATGTTTCTAAACCATTCTTTTATTTCACAAATGGAAAGGATAGATTAGAACCAGCAACAAGATATATTCTTAGAACCTCTTCTTGGAATGGTTCAGCGCACACTTATACCTATTCTACGTTCTTAACTGAACAAGCCTATAATGGAGTTATTGTAGATTCAGGGCCATTCACAATGGAAGCAACTCTTGTTGATATGATGTATAAAGCGGATAATCCTGCGGCTATGAATTTCTTAGAATATACAAGTGATAATTTAGAATTGGCTAATGGAACCCCCGATGCAATTACCATAGTAACAGACGGAAGTTTTACTTTAGTAGGTTCCCATTTAGCATATTACACTAATTTAGATGGAACAGAAGGAACGAATTGGTCATTAACTGGAATATTAAAAGATTCAAGATTGGTTATTGATGGGGCGCAAGATGGTATTTATTGTATAGATAGTGATTCGACGCAAGGTGCTTTAACTATGGATGCAGGGGATTTTTCGGGAGGTTCAACTTCCCCTGATTTAATAATCAGGTTCTTAGCCCATGCAGTAGACTTAGACCACAACAAAATGTACTGTGCATTTGATTCTACCAACCATTTAAAAAACTCATTTAGAATGGCACATAGACCTAATACTGAATCTTCTACCATTCATTATCAACATAATATGGGGCAATCAAGATATGCCTTTTATACAGATTCTCCCTTAACCAATACAATAATTCCTAACATGATGGAAATGATTGATTATGAAGGAGTTTCAGCGTCGGGAGGATATGTAGATATTGTATTTGCAGACACGCAAAAAATCCTCGCTAAAAAGATTCAGCAGAATGATTCAATTACTATTCATCAAGTAATAGATGAGCAAGAAGTAGGTTCAGGAAGAAATATAGTTTTGGCTGGAACCTTTGAATATAATAGTGCTGGAACTACAATCACTGTAAAGGATTTAAACGAAGGAGAAGATTTGAGATATTTACTTGAAGCGGCTATTCCTAATAACGATGATGGGGGGAATAAGTTATTTGAATCCTTTACAGTTATGACTTCAAGTGGTCCTTATCATATCCTTCCCGATACTATAGGCGCACCTTCAAGTAATACTCAAACCATTACTGTAAAGGAGTGGAGAAAATACTCAGATGCTCTTTATACCACTACCACTCCCGCTTCTTTTATTCCAGCATTTTCCACTAACGCATATAGAAAAACATGGTCATTTGTTGCAGACAATGTAATGTTGCCCAATATTCCCATTGATAGTAAATTGGATAAAACATATGCTCAGATTAGAGATTTTGAAGATACAGTTGCTACTGATTTAACAGCAGCAACAGTCAACGAATTTAAAATTGGAGAAACCGTTCTTGAAAAAGCGTCGGAAAGTAGAATACATGATATTAACTTAATATTAAGGGGTGGTCAACAGACGGGATTTAGAACAAATATTAATTTTGGAGATAGTAAAAACCAATTTGTTAAATTGAAAAATCCACTTCTCTTCGATAAAAAAATGAGTAATTTAGGTAAAGAACCAATTGATAGTGAATCGGAATTAGGATATGATATGAACACCACTATTGCTAAAGTGGCAAAAAGAAACCTTTCCAATGTTTCTTTCTATGGGCCAAATATTAATCCCAAAATAGATGGTGGCAGTAGTAATTACAGGTATGATTTAGATGGTGCTACTACTGATGTTGCAGCCGCAAATCACGTCAGAGGAACCACTTCTTATCTTGATTACTTCACAGGAGCATTCAATATTGAAAAGAAAGTATTTTCAGGTGTTGTAGATAGTATTGAGCAAGTAGTAGAAGATGGAATGTTTAAACTAAAGATTAGAGGTAGAGATAATACTGCTGAATTATTGGGGCCAATCATCAATCAGACTTTTAAATTTACAGAAGATATTGTTTATTCTACGGTGGGACCATTTGAACAAATGACTCCGGTTGCGGTAGTGGATTATCATACAGGTTCAAGTGAAACGAGTAAAGGGACTCAGGATTCTTATAACACTTATAATGCCGGCGCTACTATTATTGTAGCAGATATGGATGTTAATTTACAAGTTAACAGTCAAATAAATAAAGGAGATTTAATGTTTAATAAACGTGGAGATTTTGTAGGTAGAATACATAATTTACAGGGAACTAATGCTGGTAAAGATGGGGCCACAGATACAATAATTACTTTTGAAGAAGGAATACCGCTTAGATTAAAAGATGGAGAGTGGCTATTTGCTAGTAGGAGATATTCAAGTGCAGACCTTTCAAATAGGGCCATAGAAGGGTTTGAAGATGATACTATAAGTAAATTACTAACTCAACCCATTAGAGGAAATACTGTATCTTTTGCTAAAGCGATGGCGGCAAATCCATATTCCACTACTAGAGTTAATTCATTATTGGGTGCAGCAAATAAAGGAATCATATTTAATAATGGTAATTCATTATCATTGAGTGCTGATGGCGCACCGTATAGTGATAGCACTACATTGGTAGGCACTTCTAGTAGTTCTCACCCTCTAGCAAAGGGATATAGTATATCTTCACCTAATTCCATTGATTATGATTTACCTTTTTATTCACACCTTTCGGATGAAATAACTGATAAATATACAGTAGATTATACTAATTTAGAAACGGTATCTTCAATAACTAATTATGATGTTGTAAATATAACTTCTGAAAACAATGAAACTATTGTAGAAATAGCACCTATTTGTCCAGCAATATTAGCAAGAGTAGATGACAACCCCTTAGATGGTAGAGATAAAACATTAGTTAGCACTACTGGGTTTAATGCTACATATTCTAAAGGGTTTCAGGGGCCAATGCAATTAGATGCGTCTTTAAAATTGAAATTGGGAGATGCTTTATTTGATTCGGATGGAGTTTTATTTGGAAAAGTAATTGATTTTTCAGACAGTTGGAGTTCAAGTGATGCTTCTGCAAGAAGAATGACTACATTAGATAGACCATTATCAAAGGATGTTACTGCTTCTACTACAATACACAAATATTTTTCTAATGCAAGCCCCCTTATGCCCACTTCATCTACTGCTATTGCTTTTGGTAATCAAACTACAGACACACATTTTTCTGATGCTAATTGGCGACAAGCATATATTTTTACTGCAAGCACTACAAGCGCAATAGCACTAAACCTTCAAAAATTAAAATCGGGAATGAAAATAGAATTAAGAGGAAGTGCAAATGAAGCCAATTGTGGAGTATTTACAGTCGATAGAGTGCGAATAGCAGGGACGAGTAGTACCTTTGTATATTTCACACCAAGAAAACATGACGGTGAAAGAAGAAACGCTTCAGGTTATGGGACATTTACAACAGAAAGTGCAACAGCGGAAATTTATATTACAGTTTTAACCGACCATCATACTCAGGGATTATATTTCTTAAACACTCAGGGATTAAGTCAAGGTGGAGTCTTAACTTTAACCAATCCTTCTCTATCTAGCCCTAATGCCGCAGATGGTATTTGTAAACCTATTAAATGGGCTGAGAATATTAATCAACATTTTACAGACAATTCTATCACTTTAGATTATGATGGGTCAAGTTATACTCCGGCTTATAATTCAGTATATTCTGATTTCATTACAAGATATGGGAATACTAAATGGCGATATTTTGGCCTTCAAACTGGGCGTTCACTATCATATATTAATAGACGTAGAAAAGATGGTAAAATAAAAGACACTTATACTAAGGAAAAAGGATTAGTTAGTGGTTATGCTACTGCATATAGAGTTGCAGATGCCTCACATAGAAATGGTAAATTATATCAATATCCGTATAGTTTTCATAATAATGATTTTGCATGGGATGTTAGATGGTATTTTCCCAATGGTACACCAGCAGCCTTCTATCAAACAATGTACGATAAAATAAATAAAAGAAAAGACCATCCATATTTCTTAGAGACTCTTTCTCCTGAATCAAGAGACTTCAAACCTGTTATGGGTAGTAATTTTGCAGATTTTGACAAATATCCAACATATAGAATCCTAGCGGGGGATAATGGAGGGCTTACCACTTCAGCAAATTATCGAGTATTAAACGTTCCAAGAAATATGCCAAGAATGCACGACAATTGGAAAGGTGGGGATTGGCAACATGATACAGAAGTTCCTGAAAATCCTTCTGATACTAGCACAACATATAAAAAATTAAGCGGGGCTACTTATCAATTCGCAATAACTACCAATGAAACTAAAATTGATTATTCTGCATTGAGTTCAGGAGCATTAGATGGACTAGTGAATAGTTGGGTTCAGATTTCAGGAGCCGCACAAAAAGCAAATAATCGAACAGTATTATTAGGTTCAGAAAGTAGCGATGTCATTACAATGGATGCCGCCCAAGCACCATATAGAAATTTGAATGTAGTAGGTGGGGATGATGTTGGAGTTAGCGCAAATCACGGAATAACCGTTCTTTATCCGCCGTGGATTGGACCTAAATTCGATGGAATAACTAGAGCAAAGGACCATTGGGAATTACCTGACCCTAAGACACTGCGCTGGTTTATTTTCTCCCCCGCTGATTTATACCCTGATAGTATGTCAAGAAAACACCACATTGGTTATTCTGGAATTATTGATGGTGGAACAGCAGTTAGTAGAAAGTTTACTGATTATGGAATCATGTTAAAAGGGCAGAGTAGTTTTTCAAGTAGTGGAACTCAACATGAATATTATGAAGGTTCTTTAAATGAAGAACAGGAAGTTGATGACCAATATGAAGTATTACCTATTACTGAAGCCTCTATTACTCCCTCTGAAATGAAAAGATTTGGATTGATGAGATTAATTGAATGTACTTATGATTGGCATTTTAATTTAATTGACCCTGAAAGAATGCCTAGAGATATGACTAAGATGACTACCCCTAATTTTGAATATACGAGGTATCAACCATTAAGATTATATGAAGATTTAGTGGTTGCTCATTACTTATCAGCCGATGAATCTAGCCATAAGGATTTAGTGACTCAATTTACTGAATCATCTTGTACTGTAATTTCAGGGGATGCTACTGTGACGTGTAGTGATACTGATTATTTAAGAGTTGGAATGTTGGTCACTGGAACAAGTGTTCCCTCTAATTCCTATATTGCATCTATCACTGATGATACACATTTTGAATTAAATGCTAATGCTACCGGAAGTGGTTCACAAACAGTCGAACTTACTTATGGAACTTCAGCAGGTGCTACAAATACTACGTTTAGGGTCAACGACCATATCTTTACCCCTGAAGGTAGATATATCGGGACTGTTCTACTTACTGAAAACTCCGGTTCTTCTACTACTGGAAACTTTACATGGACAGATTATATTAGGTTAAAAAATGGTGCTAAATTACCTATTACTGGGTTAGATGAAACTACTGGATTAAAGTATTACGGTCCAATTGCTTCCTGTACTAATGCTACCGGAAGTGATTATGGCCATTTATATGATAGTTTTTATCAATTTCAAACAATGGGTAGGGGTGGCACTGCTAACTTCTGTGAACCTTCTACTGATAAGAAATTAAATATGTTGCAAATGATGTGGAATAGTGGTAGAGATGGTAGCGATGCTACTGACCAAGTATATTACGGAAATACATATTATGATAGTGGAACAAGTGGTACTAATTTTAACAATAGAGCAATAGGAATTAATAATCCGGTATATAGGCAGCATTTTGGAAGAGATACAGATAATCATGCAGTTCCTTCGGGTGGTGGGTCGGCAGGAACAAATGATTACGGTGGATTAGAAGAATTAGTTCAAGATAATTTTACAACAGGTGGTTATGGCGTTATCGCTTTACCTGTGGCTTTTAAAACGTATTACCATTATGATTATACAACTCCTACTCATAAAGCACGAAGTATTAACGCTTTACAAGAAAAAACATATTTAACTCATGGTAATGATTCTTCTGCTACTACTACTAATACCCAATATATTGAATATGCCCACCCTTCTAATATTTTAGAATCTTATCAGGCAAAATCACATTCTTCGGTTAATACTAAATTAAACCCGTATAATTATATGCACTGTGTAGCGTTAGGAAGATACTCAGTGGAAGATTCAGTGGGTATTAAGACTCCCATTGGTGGCGTTATTTCAACTAGTAATGATGGAAGTAGAGATTATTATGGGATAATAGCCGAGATGCGCTCAAAACCTTCTACTGGAACAGTAAATGCTGCCGCAAGATATGGTGATGGAGTAGGAGATTTAGATAGTGTAAGTATTACTAATGCTGAGATTGCTACATGGAATAGTAAATCTAAAGAATACTCTTACCCCTTTATAGTATCAGAATTTGACGATGGTTCATATGCTAAAATAACAGATAAAATGGAAAAAGATTCTTCTGCTGTTCCTATTTATCCTCAAGATACTTCTGCTTATATTGCCGATGGAGTATTTTGTGCATTTAAACCAATATTACATTTTCGCACTACTGAATTAGCAGCACTCGCAGATGTAGCAGATGACAATGGAGCAAAAGGATATAAAAAATTCACATCAATTAATGGTAATACAGATATAGCGGTTTTAAAATTACTGACTGGGGTAAACACCACAGATTTTAATACTTGGTTAAATCATGTAGATTTAACTGGAATGTATTTGGTAGGTAATTACGGTTATCCTATTAATGGTGAAAGTAAAACTAATTCCTCTTATCCATTTGATGACGGAGGTACTTGGTCAGAAAAAGCAAGGAGGGTAGACATTACTAGTAGCAAACATACTAGTATGAACGATGCGGTAATTGAACCTAGAGTAATACATTATGTTTATTCACATAGGCGAAACGCTACTGGCGGAAGAGTTTCACATGAATTATTGATTGATAACGTGACACTGAAAGATGATAATACTTTTTTTACAGTAGACACATATCGAGTTATGCGCCCTGCTGAAGTGTGTCTTTGGCCTAATAGCCCTGATGAAATTGACATAAATACTTTAAGTTCAAGTTTAACAAAAAGGCCGAACTCAAACCAAATGTATGAAACTATCCCATCAATGTATGTTGTAGATGAAAATTTTGAATTTAAAGGTTCAAGAGAATCTCCCTCTTTTGGTAGTAAAACGGGAGAATTAGGAGAAAATGAAGCGGTTCTATCAATGTATGTTGCAGTAGATATGGATTCAAAACATGCCCAGTATAAACAGTTGACGGGTAATGGGGCGGGTGTTGCTGGCTCTAAAGCATTGACTCATGGTGGAGTGTCTACTGCATTTGAAACGGATGGATTATTAGCAGGTGATAAAATTAAAATTGGTACACAATTTACTTATGTGGATAAAATTGAAGATGAAACAAATTTAACCTTAACAGATGCTATATTAAATGCGGGTACATATACGCTTTATTTAGCCAATAATACATATACAGTTTTAAGAGATTATATTCACTTATTTAATCCAACAGGGAATCGTGGCACTTTTAAGAATGGTGAAGCATATGGTATGTATTTAACTGATGGTAATACTAATTTAAAAACAAGTATGGGAGTAGAATGCGATTATTATGACGTTTCTCCAAAGTGTTCAATTAAACTAGGTAAAAAGGTTTCAGAGCCTATGGTGGGAATAATTTCCTTTGGGGAGACATTTTTCATAAAGAGTAATATTCCTACTAAAAATAGTGATGCTGTTAGTGCAAAAATAGGTTCAACGGTCACCATAGGTAGTGAAGTAGAAGATGTCGTCAATGACCTTTTAGCCAATGAAAACATACCTTATGACATATCAGATAATCGGGAATATCCATATTACATCGCTCCTAATTTTCAGGGCGTTGACCTATACACAGCAGTTAATTTCGCTGCTAAATATAAAGATAAAGAAGTCAGGGTGGATGAAACAGGATTATTCCTACGCAAGCAAACTAGAGATTTAGACCTGCAAGATATTACTCTATCCTATAAAAATACAGACCTCAACATAATAGAAGTTTCACGCAATAAATCTACATTTGACCTTTACAATGAAGTAATTGTTTATGGAAGTGGAGTTCGCTCAGTACGTCGCAATAGAGCCTCCATAGAGAAATTCAAAAAGAAAACTTTAGAGGATGTCAACATGGAATTGACCACTCAAGATGATGTTGATAAAAGGGCCATTTCACTTCTCAGGGCGCATTCAGAAGGTGATGATAGACTCACAATAAAGATGGGTAAAGCGGGAATTGAGTTTGTTAAAGCGGGGGATATAATCACCGTTGATTTACCTGAAGAGGGCATAACAAAAAGTCAATATAAAATCTATGAGATAAGGAGAGAATTGGCCGGACTTATTGAATTAGAGGTTGGAACCTATCGAAAGGATTTAGCCGCTCGATTTGCAGAATTAGCCATTCAGAATAAATCTAATACTGCATCTATTCGTGGTAGTAATTTCTTAACCACTGTTCCTCCACTTGATTTCTTCGATAAGATTAAACTAAAGGAGTTGCGCCTAATAATCAAGAGGACAGGATTAGCCGACGCAACCTCATTCACATTAGGATTCCAAACATTAGAAGCGAGAAAATTAGATTTTGGAACAACAATGGGACCAGCAGATGTAGTAGTGGAAATAGTAAGGGATGTTGATTTAGTATGATAACAGACACAATAAAGAAAAAGATGGCATTATTTTTAAGAGAAATGTATGGGGCAACAACGGGTAAAATGGTAGTAGGAACAGGGGGAGGAAGCACTAATCCTTTGGCTACAAATTTAGATGTTCCAATAAGCACAGTTGCTAATGGTTCCACTATTACCTCTACATCACAGGATTCTAAAGTAGTGGAGTTTAAAGCCAGTTTTAATGGAAGCGTACTTCAAGGATATACAATTAGGGAGATGGGAGTTTTCGGCTCTTTGCCTACTGATGCTGAAATGGCCTTAATTGAAACAAGCGGATATGATTTTAGTCCAGTAGAAACAGTTATGCTCTCAAGAGTTAATTTTGATGCAATAGGAAACTTTTCAACAAGTGATACGGTGGAAGTTATATTCACAATGGAGGTGGAATGATGGTAGCAAATTCAGGAATTTTAAGCACATTGACAACGACAGCGAATACCGAAATAACAGATAAGGTGGATTCTCCCCATTCGGGATTATTCAAAGCGTTACATAGAATGACCGAAGGAAATTATACAGTAAAGGATGCTCATTCTTCTTTAGGTCTTGTTCATACTTTTTCCTTTTCCGGTAGTAATCCACAAGTAGCCATTACTGCTGGAAAGGGACTTTTTAATAATAAATATATTACCATTAGTGCGCTTACTACTCATACCATTACTGGTGGAAAACCCTCTTCAGGCACTTTTTATCATTGGGCTAGATATAATTCTAGTGGGACAATATCAATAGTAACGGGAACATCTGATGGTGTAGTTCCGGCACTCGGAACTGGTTATGCCCCAATTTCTCTCATTAGAGTTTTATCAACAGATACCGCAGGGGGAGATATTGCATTCCAATTATTTACCACCAGTAAAACAGAAAATTCACTTTCAATAGGATATGAAGCCTCTAATATTTATACTGAAGCAATGAATATAACTGCAAGTTCAGGAGATGTCACATTCAAAAATACAGTTTCAGATAAAGACATTATTTTCAATGTTAATGATGGTGGTTCTGATACTGAAGTTATGAGAATTAAAGGTTCAAACAGTAGTGTTGGAATTGGGGAATCTAGTCCGGTTTTTGCATCAGGTGGAGGATTACATATCCAAAATAGCACTCAAGCACAAGTTAGATTAGAAGACGATTCAACAGAATATTTTGATGTGGCTATGCAAGCGGGTAATGCTTATTTGATAAATCGAGTTTCTGACGGAACAATGCAATTTTGGACTAACGGTTCAGAAAGAATGCGTATTCTAAGTGGCGGAAATGTAGGTATTGGTGAAAATGCCCCTGATGCTCCTTTGCATGTTACATATACAGGAACAGGTGATGGGTTAATTTTAGAATCAACAGAAACGGGGACTGGTCAGGCTCCTGATTTAGTATTATGGCGAAACTCAGCATCTCCGGCAGTTGGTGATGATGTGGGAACCATTCTTTTTGATGGGGAAAATGACGGAGGAGCAAGAATAACTTACGCTGAAATAAAAGCAGAAATTGACCAAATGGCTGCTTCCAGTGCATCGGGTAGATTAGAGTTCGATGTAAGGAGTAATAACACTATGGTTTCATTTATTAGACTGTTAGGAGAAGATACTGGCCAGCCTAAAGTAATAGTTAATCAGGATGGGGCAGATGTTGATTTTGTTGTAAACGGGGATAGTATTTCTGATTTACTTTACATAAATGCGGGTACTGATAGTATAGGTATTGGAACAAACGACCCTAGTTCTCCTTTACACATTAAATATACTGGGGCTGGTGAGGGATTAATTTTAGAATCAACCGAAGACGGTGCTACAAATGCCCCTGATTTAATTTTGTGGAGACATTCTCCCTCTCCAGCCGATGATGATGAATTAGGTGTAATTAATTTTAGAGGGGAAGATAGTGGTAGTGCGGCAACTGATTATGCTTATATTTCTGCAAGAACAACCGATGTTTCCCATTCGTCTGAAGAAGGTGCGCTTAAGTTTGGAATATTTACAAATGGGGTTTCAACTACTATGGCTAGATTAGCAAAACCCAATGTAGATGTTTTTACAGATGCTTCTGCCGCTACTGTTTATGCAGGTTGGCATACTAGACCTGCTACTGTTATTATAGGGGCGGCGAAAACTTATGCTCCCGATGTTGCTTCTTCAGGAACATTAATTATATTTGAGCATAGTGGGTCTAATCTAACTTTACCTTCGGTTAATGATAACGTAAGTGTAGGTGTTCAATTTACAGTATTTAATGAAACAGGGAGTGCGATAAATGGGCAAATAGCAGTAAATGATTCTGCTACCGTCAATGGTGGTGCTATTAGTGCAAGTGATGACATCGCTTCCTATAAAGCCGCTACATTTGTTTGTAGTGGAAATAATACTTGGATAAGAATAGGGTGATTAAATGGGTCTTCATTGGCAATTTGGTGTAGTGCAAAATGCTGTTGCGTCAGGACCAGCCGCAGTTAGCGATTTATATATTAAAGATGATGCTGGAACCGGAGCAACTGGTGACGGTAATAGTAAATTTACTAAAACTATTGGTGGAAGTGCGACACATAATCAAGTGGTATTAGACCCCTTTATAGTATCAGCAAGCAACGTAATTACAGTCGGTCTTAATTCAGGATTTACCGGAACTGCCGCTTCTTACGCTTGGACTATTGTTGAAATAGATAATGGCCTCGGATTAGTTTCAAGTTTATCCGCTACAAGTGCTACAAGTGCGGATTTTGACCCAGTTTTTACAATTAGTGGAAGCGGTGGAAGCGGTGAAGCAGCAGTCTATGAAATAATATTAGCAATAACTAATGCTGGTGGGACCACATCTAAAACTTGGACTTTTATGATAACGATACCTTAAACTCGGTAATATTAATTTACCCTTATAATAAAAAAAATAAAAAATGGCAGCAAGGGTTTCCCCCTACTGCCATAAATTGCCGCATCTGCGACATTCCCATATTTTTATAATGTCTTTCGACCCTGCATAATAACCCTTGATTCTTCTAGGAATTGTGCGGTTTTTGCATTCCCCACATACCTTTTCAAGCGCCATTCTACTTCCTTCTCATTGCTTGTTGGTCTTCTTTTACCAAGTTCTGTATATATTCTTCAACGGTATCTTCAGTGACGGATGCTCCGCCAAATGCCGCAAAAAACAGAACACTGATAACCAACAAGAATAAAAGCCAGCCAAATACTTCTCCGGTTCCCATTACCAATCAACTCCCAGTTCTACTTCCCTCTCATCGTTCATACTAAAAGCCTTTACTATTCCGTTGTCTTGCCCATATTTCCATAAATCGTAAACTAATTGAGAGTCTTTCATGCAATAATCAACCACAATATCATACTCTCCGGCCTTCCATAATTTAGGAGCATCCATGCTGTCTAGCGTTTTTTGCCTTCCTAACGTGTGGTCAACAAGATTATTGAGTGGAAACCTTTCACCATGTTCTTTAGTAAGTATTTTGCTGGTGTCAATATATTGACCTTCAGCAAGGTATTTGTGAATGCAATAAATATCCATTGCATCACGCAATACTGGAAAATCGAAGGCAACGATGTTATGTCCTAATAGGCGACCACCTTTCTTAAAGTGGTCATCCAAATCAAACTTCAGTTCACGGAGAGGTTTAACTTGAATTCCACTTTTTACAAATGAATTAGATACGGGTTCATCAACGTAGACGGTTCCCGTTTCCCCATTCCAAGTAGTAGCAGTTGAAACTAGAAACATATGGGTGTTGCCCCATCCCCCAATATCGGTAGATAGATTTTTAGTTTCTATATCAAATGCCATAACATTTGACATTTACTTTCCGCCCCATAGTTTCAAAGTTTCTTCTTTTTCTTCTTGTTCAGGGGAAGGGTCAGGGTAATGAGTTGCCTTTTTTAAGAAGGCGCATAATTTTTCTCCCGTTATACTAACGATTGATGCTAATTCCCAACCTTCATTCCCTTCAGTATTCAACGTATCTATCATTGTTTTTGGTCCACCTTTGACATCAAAGATGACGTATTTATTTTCCCATGTTGTTTCCATTTTTAATTCCCTCCTTTGGTTTGATGAATGCTAATTTGTCTACTTTCTTATACAAGAATTTATCTTCTACATTTTTCCAATAATTTGCGATGCTGGCTTTACTTTTTGATAGTACCTTTTCTGCATTTTCCTGTACTGTTTTTTTATACGCAAACCCATCTAAAATTAAAATATTTACTTGCTCTTTCCATTCTACAGTCTTCATCGGGTCTTTGCTAGGACACTTAATAAGCCCCTCTTTTAATATATCCACGTTGAGCGCCAGTTCATAAGCCTTTATGAAACCGGCCAATTGAGAATTAGGCTTCATTTTAGATTTCTTCTTGACGTGTAGGTTCTCTTCCAAATAACTAACTAAAGTCTTGTAGCACATCCAAACCACGCTACCTCCTTGTAAAACGTGCGTTTTAGTTAATCTCCATGTAGGGCTATTAGAGTTAGCATTATTTGTAGCACAAGAGATGATGGCTAATTTATTAATATATTCTAATAGGTTGGCTTCAAATGTGCTAACTACTGAAGAAATATGTGGAGGTAGGTTTTTAACATATTTTTGTATTCGGTCATACATTTTTTCTACCAGTTCACTAGCATGTTCACTATAAACTATGGTAGATTCTCTATCCTCTACACTTTCAAACCTTGCTTTCGTTTTAAGAACGACAGTTTTCATAGGTTCTACTAGATGGAAAGGTGGCCCCCTAACTTCTGTGCGAGTTCCAAAAGACCTTGCTAAATTTAACCTTTGAGCAGTTAATCTATCTCTAGGAACCTCATAAATAAATGGTAAGAACCTTTGCATTATCCCCTTTCCTATGATAGTATCATCTAATTTTTCAGGAATATAGGTTCCAGCAAATACACTAAACTTAGAGTCTAAAGTGACTGTAGGCTTTCCAGTTAATATTTTATCATACTTATTAGCACCAATATGAAAATTATTCATGAATGTTTGAAACACAATATTTATGTTATCGTTGTGGCTTTTAGGAGTAAATATTCCGCTACCTTCAAATTCATCAGCATACCATATTCCGCTACCTTCAAGTTGACTAGGAAAAATAAAATATTCATCTTTTGTTTTATTGTATTCCTGAAGAGCATTAGTAATGGATATATCATATTCATCTTGGGGGATATTATCATCATCCAGTTGAGCATTTAAGTAATCTTGCCTTGAATCCCATTTTACTTGAGCATCAGGTTTATAATTTCTATTCTCTTTATGGGAACCAACAAGGGAAGCGGTAGTATAATCATCTAAAGATATTACCTTAAAATCTTCTTTTAAGTCGTCTTTCAATTCTTCTGTTAGTTTAGTCGCTAAAGGTTTTAACACATATTCTACTAATGTGGTTTTTCCTGTCCTCGCTGTTTGAATCCAGCAGAAATGGCATCTAGTATCAATAGAGGTTGCACCCTTTGGGATTTCAATGTAATCCTGTAATAGTGAACCCATGATATTGAAATAGCCCATAATAGCGGGTAAATTATTCTCTCTTGAATACTGAGTTGCATTTGCTTCAAATGCTCTAATAAGAGAGGGTAATTCCGCTTCAGTAATCCATGCCATATCACTATCTTCAATTTCATATTCTTCGTCGTAATTCATTGTTTCACCTTCTTTTCCGAGTTGAATACATCTAGTATTCGCTTTGCGGTTGTTTCACCTATGCCATCTAATCGGCATAAGTCCGTCTTTGTTAAGTCTCCTATTTCCATCAAACAACCAAATTGCTTAAGGAGAGTTTTTGCTTTATTATCACTTATTCCTTTAATGTGGGAAAGCATATTTATCCGCACATCATCCGTAGTTATCCGCTTATGTAAGTGCGGTTTTATTTCAGGTCTATCCATAGGTTGCATCTTTGCCATAGTGCATATAATGTTTGCAGCAATTTTTTCATCAGCAACCCATAGGGGTTTCATATCCGTGTCCATAGCAATTCGACCTAAACCACCATAGAATTTATTTGTCAATAGTTGTTTTCTTCGACCTATTGGCATATTGCTATGGGTATAGTCCGTGTATGTAAGGGCTTCCGTGAGTGTTCCATGAATAATAATAATGTTGGTTTCATAGCATCGGTCCATATTGTCAATCTGAGTCCACATTCTTTTCGATATGAGCGAGGATAAAAAGTCATGTGTAGATTTCGCTTCAAAGCAAATATTACCAGCAACGTAATCTCCAACCTCAATCCATTGTCTTTCAAATGAAAGATTAAACTTTGCTGCGGTTTTTTCAACCATCTTGGAAAGGTTTGATTTTTCTCTACTATCAATCGTTAGCATTTTTATTCCTCCTGAAAGGCCATGTAATAATCTCAAATATTATAATAATAGTTATTGCTAAAAATAGGGCAACATCCTGTCTAAATTGTTTAAAACTCATCATTTCAACCTCCAACATTTACCTATACAATAGCCTTTAGGGATGAGCGTATAGCAGTTTGGGAATGAATAATTCCCATTGACTACATATCCAGTTCTGTATCTAGTGACTTCTTCATTAAAGTCTAACCATACTCCATATGTTTCATGTAAGTGTTTTATCTCAGCGGTAATCTGCTCAGTTATTTGCTTCCTTGTTTCTAAATTAGGAATTACCTTTTTAGAAGTAAAGGGTACATTGAAATCCGCCCACAATAATAAGTCCTTATACCACGATACGAGATAGGCTCTCGCTTCATCTGTTGGATTTTCAATCATAATTGCACTGTGCATACAAGGAGGTATTGGTAAATTACCAACCTTAATCACATCTACTTCAACAGTAGATTCTTCGATTGGTGCAACGTCAGGCCACACTACTAATTTTTCACCATAGGTTATGCGAGGATAAAGTCTTTGAGATTTAGCAGCATGTAGTATTTCCAGTGTTCCCTCTTTAGGAGAATAATTTAAATCTTTTATATCCATAGGTATGCAATAATAACACCCTTCATTATGTGCCGCTTTCATATTCGCAGTATTACTTATTCGCCTCAACCTTCTAGGTGAAACTGCGCTACTATCTAAAGTCCCATGTTTTGTTAAAGTCTTCATCTGATTAAAAAACGCAGTTAGTTTTCGGATATTTTTAGTAGGCTCCCCATAAACATAAACGTGGAACCCTCTACCGGAAAACGACATATCAAATTTTAGATTTTCTTTTTCCAAGTATTTTACAACATCTTGTAAATCTTCAAAACAACCTTCTAATTTTTCAGGGTGAATTAATACTGCTCCAGTGTGTTTATCAGGTTCTCCATAATGGGCATCAAAATCAAGAAATATTCTATCGAGGATAACTGTTGAGGTGACCGCTTGCTTCTCAGTGTACTGTTCATAATCATAAACTGAAGTAAAGCAGTTCATTTTACCATTATACAATTTAACGTAAGAGTTAAACTCATCCTGATTATGAACTAATTTACGTTTATTAGAGAAAGCATTTGTTTGTATGTTTGCTCCAGCCCAAACTTCTCTAGGGAATTTCACTTGACCACCAATACTAAAAGTAAAACTACAATCGTCATTATATTAACACCGTTAACCATCATTAGTATTTTATTACTACGCTTTACATTGGTCAATAACTTCTGTAAGGTTTTATTGGTTTCTTTTTGAACGTCAATTATTTCTTCAAACATTTTAAACCCTCTTTACGTTAACTTTACCTGCTCTAGTAGATACTTTACCATCCTTTTCTACTAAGTTTACATCTTTGCCTTCCGATAAGGCTTCTAAAGTCCGTGTGTCGGCAGATTTTTCATTCATTGGTGGTGGAGGTGGAGGTGGAGCGTGGCTTTTTTGGGCAGGTGCATCAAAATTAACCGTAGCATCCTCAAACTTCTCTTGAAAGGCTTTCATAATTTCCTTATGTAAAGTCGCCATCACTATTTCTTTGAAGAATGTTCCAAAGGTCTTTGGCTGCGTGGAAAAATCCTCATTCCAAACTAAAGTCAATTGCTCATGAGGAGTCAATTCTTGATACATCTCTTCAGCAACAGCATTTGCCGCCTCAGATAATTTAAGCAATTGGTGGAATTTCCACTCCTTGCTATTTATCTTCTCAAGTATTTTATCTCTCATTCTTCTTCACCTAACCATTCTTCAAAGGTCATATCAGAGGGAATGAACCCCTCAACCCTTGCTATTTGATATTCCTCAAATTGTTCTTCAGCCTTTTCAAAGGCACATTCACTACATTTACTTCCATAGTATAGAAGTAAATTGTGTTTTGAACATTCCTTCGCTTTCAGATTCTTTCCCATTTCATAACCCCCATGAACCACAAAGGCTTTCTTTTCTCTTGGAACCTTTAATCCAATAATTACACCTATTAAAAAGGCAATCACAAAGTCTGACCAAATCACCATCCCAACATCACATTGCCTTGTGCAGTATCACATATTACTACATAACTACAAA
>Ga0098052_1000348_pt1 | contig 28855 bp, 10 predicted proteins | sample 15_taG_FD_81591 | JGI IMG/M metagenome (GOLD analysis project Ga0098052, IMG submission 81591) | Marine viral communities from the Subarctic Pacific Ocean - 15_ETSP_OMZ_AT15312 metaG | ecosystem: Environmental > Aquatic > Marine > Oceanic | place: Pacific Ocean | collected 2015-01-18
TTATAAATGTTTGATGTTTAAATTTTTCTTCATAATTGTAGAAAGAAGAACTTACTGTGTTGTGTAATAAGATTTTCTTATTTTCTGTATATTGGTTACTTCCTGTTAACGGTGGTAGGTCTTTATAGGAATCATAGTTGACATATGTGTGATTAGTCGAATAATTTAGGCCCCTTTTGACAGCATTTGCAAACATAGTAATAGTTGGTACATAATTGGTTCCTTCCATTTCTAAACCGAAAGAAGCGCTATTTGTCAAATCAGATGCTGAGCCATCGTTCGCTCCGGTGGCGAAATCAATCCATTGGCCTTGTCTGGTAATGGCGCTGAAATCCCATGGGTCATCAGTTATGGCCCAGCTGCCGGTTAAAACTATAATGCCTTCTGTATATAAAACCGTTCCCGCGACTTTACCGGATCCATTGGTTTGAGCATAGTCAGTTCCTGCGACTTGTACCAATTCTCCATTTCTATAGGAATCGTTTAAATGGCCTACCAGTGTGCCAGAAATATAAAATTTTAAATTTACAGTTCCTTTTTTTATTTCAGTGCCATAAAAAATAGAAGGTACGTGAAGCAAAGCCAGTTCTTGTGTCTTTTTATTTCCTAATGACGATGAAAAGGCATAATGATTACTCAAAGTGGTATAATAGTTTAAAGTATTTTGTAGCGCTATAATATGAGACCCTGTTGGTGAGAGATTACCATGATTTTCTATAAATCTTTCGCGAGTTAATGAAGCGCTTAAGGGATATGACCCGGTAATGGTATCTCCATATTGATAAGCAGAATTATAATCCGTCTTCGAAACGCCGCCGATTGCTTCATAATTACCTTGTTTTGTTATGAAAGGATAAATCAAAGAGTCTGCCGGGCGGTCAATATTAAGTTCATAGAGGCTTACTGAACCGGCATCCGTATGAGTTACTTCGTCCGTAAAGGCGCCCGAATGAGTATTAAAATTATTTAAATAAACTTTTCGATTATAAATATCAAATTTAACTGGCGGGTGAGCTTTTATAGTATTATAAAATATGTCACTTTCTTTAAATTTGTAGTAAATCATTTTTTAATAATCTAATCGTACTCTCAATGTAAGCTCGTTCGAAGGTGATTTCTTGAGAGGCTCAGACAATTTAGCTACTGCTAAAAGTTCATTATCCGGGGAATACAAACCAACAGAAGTTACATAAGATACAGGATTAGCCATGGCGTTGTCGCCTTTGACTGTAATCTTGGAGGCGCTTAAGTAAGTAGGATTGGAAGAATAATTGAATTCTGTGTTGTTTGCTCTACAGAAATAAATCGATGAATTCAACTCAGTAGTATTGTTAAATTGAATGTTTTTCAACTTATATCTAAAAGCATTTGCTACTTCGTTGATTGTGCCGGATTTGAATAAAGAAGTAGCGGAACCCGTGATAAGGCCGCTGGTCACAACAGTTCCCGCTGTGTCTGTTGTTTGCGCGGGGCCTGTGATTAACTCTGATTCTAAAACAGCAATTCCTGCTTGATAATATATATGACCTAAAACTTCATTGTTGGGATCTGTACCAATATTTTGCGAAGAAGAATATAAAAGGCCAAACTCACCAGCCGGGCTATTTGTATTATAAGATGTGGCTGCGCCATAGTCACCCAACGTAAGTAAACCCTCGCGTAGCGCAGGATCAAAGAAACCGTCGGAGCCGGAAGTGAAGAATGATAATCTAAATGAATCCTTTTTGATTTCGTCTTTAGTAAGCAATCTAGAAAAATTAACAAAGTATGCGTCGCTAATCTTTTCCCCGGCTGCGGACGTACTTCCGCTAAAATCAAATTCTCTAATCATTGAAGCTGTATTATAACCTACAAGAACTTGAGCCATTTGATTATAAATGTTTATTTTCTTAGAATTTTGTTCTGATGCTGAGTGTGAATACGCACTATTTGAGGAGTACCCGGCTGTGATGTCAAAAATATGGTTCGCAGAAGAACTTAAATATGGATAATCATATACAGCTTCATACATCCCATGGGAAAAATATTTGATATTGTTATCAGAATATGTACCAGAAACAATTGTCCCAGTGAGTGGAATTGCTTCATGAAGCAATGTTCTTGTTGTTGCGACATCTTCTGGAAGAAGTGTTTTGAATGAATTAGCCATTATTATCTCCTATGTATTCATTTAGATTCAAGTTGAAACCCATTTTACAAGTCGTATCGGTATATCCAAAGCGTATCCGGTGGATACTCCAGATATTTTTATTGTCGTATCAATATATTTGAAGGAATCGGACCCAACGGTAATAGTTCCACCTCCAATGGTATCAAATAGATATATTGATCCGCGTAGAAATTCGCTAGATTGTAGCGATAATTGTAATCTAGTGCCCCTAGGGCCGCTGATAACGTTGCCGCCGTTTGCTGGGTCGGCTGTATTATCCGTACCGGTAAGATCGCCGGGAGTGAGGCCCTCAACCCATGAGCCGACTCCTTGAGAAACAAAATAAGTGGCGATTTGGTCATCATCAATAAATGATGGAGAGCCAGTGGTTGTGTCGGGATTGGCAACATCATATATAGTGACTAGTCTATTGTCGACTTCAATCATGTATTGTCGCTCTGTCAATTCCGCTGACATATTCTGGCTAGCATCTAGTTCAATTGTATCTAGCCCTTGGTCGATCATAATATGAGGCGTGGCCAATTGCAGAGTTTGGTGGCCGATGATATACTTCCCTTTCAGGGCGAGCGTGCCGTCCAGGGCAGTGATTGTGTCGTACGTGTCTTTATCAGTGGAAACTAAAAAGGAATCAGTTGATAAAAGACTAGTCGGAGTGATTGCAGTTGTGGGCGCCGCTGTGGTGCCAACTTCATTTATTTTTAAAATTGGCAAATAAAGAAGATTATTGTTGGTGAGACTAGTTAAACGATATTTTAAGCTCGATCTATTATTAGTAAAAGCTTCCAATACAGGAGTTTGAAGTATCTCTAAATCGAAATAAGCACTGCCAGAAAGGTGACCGGCGTTATAACTATTATAATCGATTTCATCGTCTCCAAAAGCATATTTAGAGACCTTAAAAGTTCCGTCGCCGCGTGCCAATCTTTTTCTTCCTGCATCGGTTAAAACCGCATCAAGGATGATATCACCTGAATTATCTAGAAATGCCATATTTTTTTCCTCTTTTTGTTATAAATAGTCTTAATTGCCGCCAAACTAACATATTGGCGCGTCATCGGAATTGTTTATTTTACCTTCAATTGCGGATAGTTCTTCCGATAGAATCTTGTCTTCTTCAGTGACCGGTTCCGCCATGGTTTTAAGTAAATAGTTTTCAATAATTTTTTTTGTAAAATCTAAGTTTATATCAATTTTTTTACCAGTGTTTTTTGAAATTATACGAAATTTGTATTTTTTGGGCTGTGGTTGGCCGCTAAATTTAGTTGTAACAAACTCATAATCAGCATCTTTTAAAGATGCATATTTATCTACTAGTTTTCTGCCACCTTCTGCAAGGTCTATTTTCAAATATTTTTTGAATGGTATGCTATAGCTAATGTCGCCATCTTGAAATTTATGAGTTTTGATTACCAAATAAGGTGGAAAGCCGTCTTCTTTTATAATTCTTATGTGGTAAATTTCAGTTGGATTTGAAAGGTTTCCGTGCAAATCTTTGAATCTAGCAAAATAATAATAATCAGTGTTCGGGTGAAGGTGGTCCTCATAACCACTGGTTTTTGAATAGTTTATACGTTTTGGTTCTTGAGAAAAATATGCATTCCAGCTAGTTGGTTTCTTCGTGATTCTATAAATTTCAAACTCACCTCCTGTTGCGTCGCTGCCATCTGTTTTAAATAGAAGATATGGATATGTAGTTTTTTGTTGGTTATCGCCATGTATCTTAAACTTTGTTTGCTCTCCTGCAAAGATTGGCATTGCCGGGAGGTATCGTTGGCCATAGTTTATATTTAATAAAATCAAAATTTTATTGGCGTTGTCTTTATATGGATAAAATGTAATATCCGGTGGCATTGGGGGAAAATCTATATTTACAGTAGTTTCTTTTTTCTCGTCAAGTACTTTACTTATTAAACTATCAGTGTTATAGTAGGGCGCCCTAACAATAATTGGATGAGGGCTTTGGGTTATTGGGGGCCATGGCCCGGTCATATCAGCACTGTCGGAGGCGTTGGGTGGCATCTCAACTATGCCATCGAACTGATGGGTTCCGGCTGTTGCCGCGGCCGGAAGTACCGGAAGAAACTCTGGCTCATCCACTTTTACAATGCCGTCGGATTCGAAGTAATCGGGGATCCACGAGTCGCCTCTGAGATAATTGTATTTATAATTGTTTCCGATAATCAGAGTATGGCTGAATATTTCATACACGTATTCATGGCCATAAAAAATCTGTGTATCAAAATAAGTCGATGGGCCGTCGTTATCCGCTGATAGAAAAATACTTTGGATGTACTTCTTTTTACCTTGCTCAACCTTATATTTTGCAATTTCAAATGCGATTATCTCAGAATGGCATTTCGTTCCATCTTTCATCCAGGCCCAATCCTCTAGATTTGTGTACACGGTGTTGTTATGAAAATACTCATCAATGGTTTCCGATGTTGAACCCACAAACAGCTGTGTATTAAACAAATATGGCATTCCTTCCGAATTGGCGGCGCCAAGTCTAACAGTTTTATCATTTGCATAATGTAGCGTGGCGTATTTTGTATATTTATCGTCGCCGTATTTATAATTTTTTTGGAGATCTTTATAATCTAAAACCTGCAATATCGTGTTCGATAGTTTGTCATAACCATTATGCAAAGCAAAAGAATGTACCGAGTTTTCTACTGCATTGTCGGACGAAAAATAGTTTGCTAACAAACTTATAAAATGTTTTCGCTGTGACTTCGGTATGATTTTCATGAAGCTTGAATCTTGTATCGGAAGTGTTATTTTATTGTACATTGGAAATAGTTTTCCGTCGACTAATGAGTTAGCATCTTGTAAAAACTTTTTGTCTTCAACTATAATAGTTCTATATCTATATGGGGTTAGACCGGAATCAGCGGATGGGTCAAGTGTGGATATTGGATACGCTTGGCCAGGCTGACGGGCTGGTTCATCAGAAAATTGAGCGCTCGAAGCTTTTTTATAATATTCTTCAACTGTTAGATCTTTTGCCGAAACATCGATTTTCTTTTGACCTAATCTTATTAATTCTTTATAGTATTTGGAACCGGTTTTTGCGCCATAATAAGTATACAAATTAGGCAATTTTAGCTCGCCGCGGGATTGGATAGTGACCATTAGAGGATCCTCATTAGATTGTTCCGGTATCCATTTTTTATAATAATTATATACTGGTTCAATGGTTACAACTGGAAGATTCGATAAGCTTTTGTATTCTTTGTCTTTAATAGAGTCCAAACCGAATCCTTGTTCAATATCCGATACAAAATATATGTGCTGCGGTGGTTTTTTGCTATGCATTTTCCCGGGCAGTGGGCCTGCCTCGGTATAAATGAAATAGGTTTGCCATGCTATTAATTTTTTAAGTAAGTCGACAAAGTATGATGCGCCCGGGCCTTTATCGGTACTGGTTGAGCCGGGGACATTTTCAAAAAAATCTATCATCTTCTCGGCATATGCCCAATTGGCCGGGCGATAAGCTAATTCTTTGCTCCAATGCCACCACTCCCAGTTATTATATGCTTGCTTAAACAAAATATTATTACTTATGTACCCAAGCGATGAGAGTGTAAAAGCATTTTTGACTTCTGGCTTCTTAATGAATGACAGATAATTTCCATATGTGATTCCAGTATTTAGCTCTCCCATGTCAGACCGTGGGAAAATTGTGCCGTTGAGGAAGTTAGCGGTTGAGGGCACTCCGGCGGCCGGATCATAATAATTCTGCAGTCCTAAAAGATTTGCATAAAATATATTGTTATAATCGAAAATAGCATCTACGTTCAAAAAATCAAAAAACCAATATTTTTTATCAATTGATTTTCCCGCGCAGGCCTTGAGAGTTGTGTCTGATATTTCGTAAATGGGGAAATCGCCTGTCCATAGATTCTGATATTCGATTAAACCACTATTTTTAGAGATATAAAATCGATGATTAGTAATATACCGGAGCATATCAGGCATGTAATCATAACTATTAGTCCAGCCGAATGCTAAAGGATTAGTATAATTATAGTGGGGCCCTAGGCCGCGTTTGGTGCCGTTTTTTGTTTCGTCATAAGAGCCTAAATATAATCCTTTATTGTCAGCAACCTCAAAGCCATGCCAAGTATCCGTATCAAGTTTTCGGGTGTGAACATATGGATTAATGTCGAACGTTCCGGCGGGTGCAGGAATATTATTCGATTCATCAACTGCAAATCTGCAATCAAGTTTATCAAAATTATCTACTATAGTATATTTTTTTTTCATAAAATCCTATAACCTAATAAGGAGTTACCGGTACCATAGGCGCGTTCGGGATTGATGGTTGGGGTGCCGATGAGGGTACTGTGGGCACTCCTCCTGCCTGATTATTATCCGGAGTTGTTGTCGGTAAAATCTGAGTTGGCGTTGTAGGAACTGCGGGCCCAGTTGGGACGCTCATGGCGGCTCCAATGGGTTGGCCTAAAAAGTATCTGGTTCTTAAATTCGGAGGTTGATTAATATTTCCATTTGCTCCGATGCCTGAAAGCGTAGTACTTGAATTTTGTATAGTCTTGTCGATTATAAAATATAAACCGTCTGAATAATAGCTAGCGTCGCTCATTGATGTCCAATCCTTTGCCTATAATTAGTATTGCATATAATAATTATATTATGGTTTTTTCTGAATGTCTTTTAAATTTTCAGAAACATATTCCGCGGTCATGTTTGTTATAGGTATTTTAAGCGCTCCTGCAATGTCTGCTGCAGCGACTATTTCATTCGAAACAGAAATATTTGCCAGCATAGAAGGATTGAGTGGAATAGAATTTGGCAGAATTGTGGCGCCGTTATGCGCATGCTCTCCCCTCGCTGGGTCTAAGCCCAATGCGCCTTTGTTGCGGAGGGTTTCTTCCATTTTTCTACGGGCTGTTTTGTCTTCTATGCGTTCTTGATCTAATAAATCTATAAGTTTTCTAACATCAGTTTCCAGTCCCGGAATATCTCCACCGGTTGGTCTATCGCGGTGGTGGGGGATTGAAGTGGCGGAATTGCGTGGGTCGAAAGCGTCGCCGGTGCCAAAAGGTTCGCCGGGATTCTTTCCGGAAATATAAAAATATTTATTAAAATTATAAAGCTGTTGATATGTGTCTATTGTTTTTTTATCTAGATAAGCATTGTTTTGCTCTAACATAACTCTACAAAGTATACTTTTATTGGCGCCTAGACTCTTTAAGGTTGTTAAGGTCAGAGGGCGCCATATTGGGCTAGCAATCATTGAAGTATGAGTGTAAGTGCTGGGCGTCAGTAGCTCATTTGCGGCGCGGCCATTAAATCCATCAAAGTAAGTAACATGTCCAAATAAGTTTAGAAATTGTAAATAATTTGGATATTGATCGAATCTGATTGTTCCGTCGTCGTTGAAGAGGATTTCAGAAATCACCGGTGTTGCTTGCATCACCATCTCCGGTATCAGGACAGGGCCCATGCCGGGGAGAGATACTTTCTGTCTATATATATTGGCCATAAAAGGTGCAGTTTTATCGCTGAATCCCGGGACAGAAGAAGTATCATCCATTGTATCACTTATATAACTCACTTTTCTGTTGTTTTTTGACAAATCAGAATTTATTATATAGTTAATCGCTCTCGCCAATTTATAAGGATATCCCACAAGAGAGCCGCCTTGCCAGTCAAATTGTGGATTTTCAATAGAACCTAGTGCCGGAGCATATTTAGGTTGTTCATAACCAAAAGGGCCCGGGTCGTCGGGCGGCGGTAGAAGCGAACCAAAATTATCATCAACAGGTACCCAGGAGCCGCCGGATTTGTTGGGCTTTGGAGTCGGTGGTGTGGGTGTGAGTTTTGATTCTTGAAAAACCTGCAGGGGAGCGTCGTTGTCGAATTTGATGCCAAAAAAAGCTAAATCTTCTGGCAATACAACGTTTATTCTTTTATCTGTATTATTAGCTAATAGCTTTTTTCTTATCACTTGACTGTGTGTGCGATGTATAGCTTCTTTTGTCAGTTCACCGCCCCACTCTTTGGTGCCGTCATTAAACGTATCTAACATGTTAAATATATTGGGCAACATAGAGTACGTATAATTTCCTTCGGCGCCGTAGGTTTCTTTTAGGTCGGCCGATAGGAAAGCTTGACCGTACATTTGAACTCTAGATATATAATCGCCGACAGCTATTGATGTTATATAATTTGGATTAGCGTTTTTAAGGCTTCGAAGCCAATCAAATTTATCTTTTGTTTTTGGCATTTCCAAGGCTTCTTTAAAAGTATGTGAGAAGTCGATTAAAGCTGTGTTTTTTGCTTTGGATGTGGATTTTAAATTGTCATATTGTGTATAGCCTACTTCTTTTTTAGTAACCGAAACTGATGTATATAAACTCAGTGCTTGGGACATTCTGGACTCAGCTAGCGATAAAAGGTCCAAAATCCGTTGTACTTGAGTTGGATTTGTTTCAGATAGTTTTAAACTATTTTTTATATAGATGCTGACGTTGTTGGCGGCCGCGGTCGAACCAAGACCTTTGGAGTCTACAAAGGTTTTTACTGATTCATGTTCATCATTATATTTTAATAGGAAAAAGACTGTCCGCAAATCCTCCAAGTTCATAGGCGCTGCGCCCGGGAGCGCGGACAAATTGAACCCAGAAGAGACGGTTTCAGGGCATTCGTTTTGTGCAAACTTAAAATTGAATTTAGGAAATAAATTATTACTATTTTGAGAGGCCAATGCTGTTTTTATAAAATCCGGATGGAGACGATTGTTGAAAAGATTGTAAACATCTACAAACTTTTTGTCTTTTATATCATAAATTTTCATTCTCATTTTTAATGACAATTCTTCTAAATCTTGAATGCAGTTCCTCAATTGTAATAGGCGTGCCGCAAGCCATTGTATAATCGGATCTCTGAACTCTATATCAATTTTATATTTATACCGATTGTTGTTATAGTGATTATCAAAGAGCCCTCCATCTTTAAATTCATACAGATCGATTCCGGATTCAATATTGGATACTGGATGGATTTTTCTAAAATTAGACTTTCCATCAAGTATATTTACAGGCGTACTGGCGAAAATATTGTTGCTGGTTGCGAGCACTTTTTCTTGTTCACCGGAGCGTTTATCGATTCTGGTTATAGAAAATTGATGCGTTGCCATAGTATTAACAAACTTTGTTGTCTCGACTTTCCCCAGTAAAAGAAAAAATTTATCTAATAGGCCAGCTAGCTTAGACTTTTGTTTAAGTAGCTTGACTTTATCGATAGCGAATATTGCATGGACAGTCGGATCATTTGAATCAAGCCTTCCTTTGGGTGGCTCGCCTGGGGCTGGGTCGTCGGGTACCGTCCATGGACTAAGTGAATACCACAAATCTGATGCAATTGTTTGTTTTTGTATAAGTTCATCTAGAGAATCTTTCTTTTTCTGGCCTGAGTAATAAGTAAAATTCATTTCAGCCAGAGACTTAGCGTACACAACATCGTTATTGTATGTAAATAATTGTTCTAGTTTACTAAAAGAACGGCTATCAACGATTTTATCATTACCCTTAGCAACATAATATAAATAAGGATGAGGTTCCAAGCTTGAGTGCATGAGACCGGCCATCAGTCTCCATGTGTTTTTAAGCGAGCCGTTTGGCATCTTATAAGTGTATGGAGTTAAATGATGTGGGCCGCACCATATATCTCCGGGTTGGCCGTATTTCATATGAATTTTGGCCATTGGAGTTGTGGGTACGGTACCTTGATCCGGAATTGGCATATTCGAGTTAGCATTGGCACCTTCCGTTACAACTTGAGACTTTAAAAGGTTATGTTCTTCACCATTAAAACGAAAAGTATCGTCGATAACCATGTAACCGGTGGTGGCATTTGCGCCGCCGCCGCTGTTTAGAACTACTTCTGTTAAAATTTTAGGACTTTGAAGGGTTTGAGACTGTGTAGTCGGATACATCGCGAATGCGAAGGCTAAAAAACCGGATGCCTTTGCCTCGGTAGTTTCATATTGCCATTCAAACGGAATATCATAATAGAATGTATTATTCTTATAATAGACATATTTTGATAAATCAGTAATATTATTAGGCAGTTGAATCATTCCACCAAAGTCGCCATTTGAAGAATACTCCCATATGCTACTAGCTTTGGCCGATATCGGAATTTTCTCAAATGCGGTTAGCGAATCCTCTGATAAAAACTTCTGAAAGCGAATGGTTGTGTCGGCGAGAACAGCGGACAAAACTTCATTAGCCATGATATCACATTGTGATGGAACATCTGGAAATCTCGCGCGCAAGACCATTCTAAAAGTTATCAATACTTTATCCGAAAGCTCTTTTTCGTCGTCTGTAGGCTTTTCAATATATAAATCAATCATGCTAGACTGATTTTGTTTTGCATTAGCTGAGTCAATATATATCTTGGATACAGCTAATTGCGGAACCTCTGTTATTCCTTTAATCATTAACAAACATCCTCTACGTTTGTCTTTGGCAGATCGATGTAGGGATCCGCGGTGACCAATGAATCATCAGATGGCGTCGCACAGTCGTAAATTTTAGTAAGATAAATATTCTTTTCTTTAAGTGGCATATCTTTCCCAATCAAGTAGCAAGCTACTTCATTATCTACTTCGGCGTCGACTTGTATTGAAAAAATGTCAGCAACTTGGTATCCAGTGTCTGTTGCACCGGTGTCTGAAAAGACCATTTTGTTCCACGTTTCGACTTTTTCGCCGTTGATTTCTTGCTCCATTACTTCAAAGATTTCTAATTCAAAGTTATCATTTAAATATTCAACGCTTGTTTCTTCCGCGGAAAGAAATAGAAAGTCTTTTAATATGAAAATTTGTTCTCCATTGGGCAACGCCAAAGATTCAAAAAAATCTTCTAATTCTACCGCGTTATCTTCAAATTTACTAGTGATGTTATTAACAGCTGCTATAGTATCTTCCCATTTCTTTTCGCCCGCTATTTGTGCTGGAAATTTATATGCTATATCTCTCATTGTACAATTTAATTGCGGAATGTGTTTGATAATACCGTTGTTCGTAAGATAAGAAGTTGAGCCACTTATTTGACCATGGTAAAACAAAAGATTCCAAGCGGGATTATATTGGTCAAAAGGAGTTTTCATTCCTAGGGTATTTTCTAATAGTTTTTCATCTTCCGCACTGTCTAAAACCATTGTCACTTCTTCAACATGATCAACAAGATCTTGGTAATTAGCAAATTCAAACAAGTCATATATATTTTGAAACATACTCATATAGTTTACGTTGTTTATTGCGAACGTCATCTTTTCAGCAGCTTTCTTCGTATACTGTGTTTTATGTCTAGGTGTATTTTCTTGAATTCTAGTTTCAATAGAAGATTGTTCTTCCGGGAGTGAACCTGTAACCCATTCCGTATCATATATAACTCCATCGTCAGAAAATGCATAATAAGCTGGCTTAAGCAAACCTCTTGATAACAATTGTTTCCCGTACGGAGTGATTTGAACATCCAACACATCTTGTTTTTTATTGAAAAATTCCATTATATAATATTATTCCCCATCTTTCTTCTCTGTGTTATTGTAAATAGGATTAAACGTAGTTATTGAATCAACTTTGGCTAACTCTATTAGAGAATAAAAATCATGAGGCCAGTTATAAGAGTATAACACATCATGTATTTCATTATCGCTCATGTCTGCTCTTTTATATGGATAATGTGCTGGTCCGGCGAATGAAACGCCTGTACCCGCAGTATTGGGTGTAAGGTTTTCTTTGCCGCGGCCGAGAATAGCATTTAAATTATTTTTAGCCCTCTTCTTCACTTTAAATACCGCCCATCTCATTTCATCGACATTAATAGGGTCTTCATTAAAATAGATAAAATTCTCATGAGAATTCTCTGAAGACTGCACAGATGTGTGCGATTTATTTGGAAACCTAATCGACACGGTTGCAGGGCCTGTTAACGGTTTTGCCACTCCTTTTTTAGCAAATGTTGGTTGAATATTTTGCCAAATATTTTTGACATCGGTGCTATCTAGGTTTATATCGGTCTCAAAACCAAACATCACAAACGGTTCAACAGATGGATTATGCGCAAAGTCCAAGTGAGGAGGGAAGACATATTTTCGCATCATACTTATCATTTCGTAAAAACTCTTTTTCGTATTGGACGAAATAGGATCGTCGTCGGGAGCGTTCTTTGACACTAGTGTGTGGAAATCTACCATCGGTATAAACGGATCATATTTCCACCTTTCTTTGGTTTCTGTAAAGGCCTGTGACGCCGGAAGATCCTTGTTCTCATCGTCCCAAGCCCAGTTTAGAACTTTTTTAGAGGCATCGGAGACATTATATAATGTTGTTTTTCCGGTTTGATTATCGTACTTAAAGGGAATAACAATTAAAGCCTCGCTAAATTTAGGTAGGCTAGCTCCAGCGTTCAGTGGCGAAATTGGTATACTCATAGTAGCTTTTGGAAATTTAAGAAGTGCGCGTAAATCTAGATTCGCAGGAGTTGCTTCCGGCTTTTCTAAAGAAACGCGGATTCCCTGCTGGCTGGAAAGCGTGTCGTCGGAAACGATGGCAGGATTGGAACCATTTTGATGCCACATTCCTTTAGCGATGGGCGTTCCAGAGATAAAAGGTTCCGTTGGCGTAGTATCTTCAAAATTCAAGACTGGAGACTGCCAGCGCGGTCTAAAACTTATTTTTCTCTTATCGCCTGATTCATAAATTATGTTGTTAACATTCTCATCGCCTAAGAAAAATGAAGCTGACAGTTGCATAGCATGTTTATATGAAGTTGTTTGGAACGAAGCGCTTTGGCATGCTACAGTGTCATTGTCGAGCGATCCAGTCCCGGGCTCTGCTAAATCATATGGTACTACTGGGTAAAGGAATGTAGTTAATCGTTCATACTCATAACTAAACTTGCTTATTAGGTTTTCTAGAGTATAAGTAACGCCTGCTGTTAGTTCCGCGGAGATTCTGGCGCGAGAATAGCCATTATAATAAGGTGGAGTAAATGGATCAAAACTGGCGCCTGCGATTCCGCCGTAGACAGAAGATGTTGTATAATGATCTCTACCTGTGCATGAGCCAGATCCGAAAAGGCCGCTGTCGACCGGTGGGCCGAATGAAGAACCATAAAGAAATGGATCAACGTTATAACCAGTTATAGCTCTATCATACATTACAACGGATGGCGTATTGACTTGCAAGCTACTTGTTATATAAGGCCAACCAGATTCTTTATGACTTGGCTTGGCACAGCTACTGCCTGTTGAAGCGTATAATTTGCCTTGCATCAAATCTTTAGCTTCTTCAAAATCTGATTCGGTAACAATATTTGTAGAGTTTCTTAAAACTATATCCATCTTATAATCACCGGTGGTGCTTGGAGTGTAATATTGTTGTACAGTATCTATCACAGCAGATTCGAACGAGATATCTTGCCCAGAGCGTCTGATAAAAGTGTTGAGTGTTTCCGCCAGAAAGTTGTTCACTGCAAAAGTATATTTTGGTAGCAATGTACCGATTGATGCAGTTGAATCTAGCGCTAAATCTGGATCCAATTCGGCGTCGAGAACTGGAATTTGGTCCGGAAATATTAGTGAATCAATATTTTTTCGCTGCGTAAACGTGCCGCTGATGGAATTACCCCATGGGATCGAAGCAGAAGGAGAATTGGAAAAAGGACTAGTTTTGCCATCTATTATATTGCCGCCCGGGGTGAATGTAGGATAGTCTACGGCAATGCCAGATTTAATAGAATTAAACAATACGCCGGGTGCATAATAAGGTTGCATCAGCGTTCTTAAGTTTGCTTCTGTCCCTTCAAGCTTCGTAGTAGCAAGCTCAATCCCGCCTTTGAAATATACAGATAAGCTGCTTGAAAATATGCGCGCTAGTTGTTGAGTACGTTCAGCAGGATAAAAACCATCATATGGGAGAAATTTTATAAATGCCTCGCATGCAAGCCTATGCAAAGGAGGTTTATTGGGTAAATCGTTCACCGCGATTAGAGTCGCATTGTCTTCGGCGCTATAATCCCCTTGGATAACTTTAAAATATTTATAAAAATCAGAAAAAGAGTGTCTTAGCAGAAAATCTTCAGTAGACGATAATGGTGCGCTTCCAGTTAGAGTTAGAAGACCAGATTCGAGTTCTAAACCTAAATTCTTAGTCAAAGTGGTATCTAGCCCGTAAAACAGCCCTGCGTTGTATTTAGGGCCAAACTCGAAAGACAATTCGCTGGCGCCCGCAGCGATGTAGCTATCCATTTTTTCACTGATGCGAAACTCTGGGATAATTGTACCTTCTTTTAATACTCTAAATCCCTCTTCGTGGTACTCATCATAACTGTCATAAAATGGTTTATGGCCAGTTGAGGAAGTTGCCTCCCACAAAGTATCGCCCACAGAAGCAGAATACAGTGTGATGTTGCTCGGAGATAGACCGTCAAAGGTTGGCATGCTAGCATTTAGATCGATTTGAGTACCGAATGGGCTGGGTGTAAGCCGGTCAGGAAGGAGAAGCTTAATTCTTCTATTATAGTTCGCAGCTGCTCGAATATTTGATGCAGTGCCCCAGTGAAATAAACAATATGCGTTTTGAAGTTCCCCACTGGCATCTTCTTCGGCGCCTACGGTAGCGCCATTCCATGGTATTGAATCGGCCGATAATGTAAAATCATCATGTGCGTCGAGTTTCCATATACTAGCTGTTTCGATTGAATAATCTGCCGAATTAGAATATTCTATACTTGTTCTGTTATCTCTGTCATCACGCCAATAATCGTTTGCAAAGTTAGTTCTCTTTCGTGTTCCAGATAAATAGGTATACTGTCCTTGCGGATATATTGTCTCTGAATATACAATTTGAGTGAGATCTTTGCTTGTTTCTTGTTCTACATATGTTTTAAATGCTGCATATGGCGAATACGTTATACTATTGAAAAAGTTAACGCCTATATTGGAGATAATTTTGTTTAAATTGTAGTATGGCCATTGTGGCGTATGATCTGTAAAATGATCATGAAGATTTCCCAAAGAAGAATATGAGCTAACAAATCCTTTAGTATTATTTGATGGAATAGTGTACATCAAAGGCTTGTATTTAGAGGTTACTGGGGGTTCTGTGAAATTTACCAAATTCACGCCAATTATATTATGGTTTCTTTGATATCTTACAATCGGATGATTATCTTTTTTATAGAGCTTCCAGTTGGCGCCGCCCCATGGGCCGTCGCGATGATGAAGAATAGAGTTCAGCAAACTAGCTACGCCGGGGGTGCCCGTGTCTCCAACTGGAGGGGAATTATCAGTATTTGCATATGAGTCATTATTGATAAATGCAGAAACATAGTTAACTTCTGTTGTGGCGGGAGAGGCGACATCTGTTGAAACAAGTTGCGGATATCCTAGAATGTTTTGACTCGAACTGATGGGTTCGTAGATATTGGTGTTTAAGCCAACAAAATCAGTAGGAATAAAGTCTGACATGTTGGCCCGGGCGACCCATTGGTATCTAGAGGTACCGAACCACCAGCCGGGTGAGCCCGCGGGTGTCCAGTAATAGCTGCCAAAGTCACTAGCGCTTACGAATTGAATATCGCTTGAAGCATAGTCTGCTTTTGAGAAGTCTTTTTCTTCGTATCCTAAAATACTGTTAACAGCAGAGGCCGTAATCCAAGCATATTGCATGTCAGATTGTGGAATCACATGAGTTACAAAAGCATTATCATATCGAGAGGCGGTTATAACAGTGCCTGCATCGCCGGTATACTCATCAGCATATTGTAATATCTTCCGCGTATTTCTATTATCTTTGTGGAAAGAAGCGCTTCCATTGTAATTTGATATACTTACAGAGCCGCTAGTGCCGGGATATGGCACTCCAACTGCGTCGGAATCGAGGGCAAGCGTCCAACTAGAAGAGTTGAATGCATCACTGTAGTATCCAAATTGCTTTGAATGATTGGCTAGCCAAGTATTGAGTGGTGTACGTACGCTTAAGTTGCGCCATGGAAGTACATTATAAACGCTATATTCTGTAGCTGCAAGGTCCAGCATTCCTTCTGCCATTGTAGAAGCATCGCCCGGTGCTGAAAAGCGGTTAACAATAATAGCTTTGTTGCTTCCAGTCAAGTCGCGGCGGGGGAGAGTAAAATCCACAACTCCGGATACAGCTGTTGAATCAGCATATAAAGACGGAAGAACTCCATCACTTTCTGCTAAATATCTATTGTTTATAGTCCTTCCATTCGTCATTACTAACTCGTATGTATGAGAATAGTTGCCTATATTGGTTGTGTTTAAAGCTATATCTGGACGGTCAATCGCGTCTTCTGTAGAGCCGGTCACCATTCTAATATTTCTAATGTTTATTGGGCGTTTTGCATATTCATCTCTAAAGTATATATCTCTATGCAACGTTGATCTTTCGTAGTCAGCGTTTAATAAATTGATAGAAGAAGCGGTTAATTCTAACACCCAACCTTCAAGTCGATTATCTGGTCCGTCAAGAGACGCTCGGCTCGGAGCGAAATTACTAAACACGTGTCTATGAGTTCGACCTCCAACAAATTTTTCTGTAAATGGGCCTTGCATCGGAATATCACTAGACTCTCCATAGGAGTCCTCGTGCAGATTGAGAATATCAACGCCGGTTTTGAATGAAGAGTCAATTAAGCTTCTATATCCTCCTTCGGCTGAAGAACTGTATATACTAAATGGAAATATTAGATCTCCTTTGTATCGATTCTCGGGCCCAAAATAGAGAGATATAGCCTCAATTTTAGAATTCGGAGGAACGGCAAAATCAACTACACCGCTGTCGGCATCTCCATCAAAATTATTCATTATAATGGTATTGCTACTAACTTGATCCGGTAAACTATAGTCCGGAGCAGAGCCGAGAGCGTCGTCGCCTAAGCGCCAATATGAAATCAATTGATTTGATTTAGAAAATACATTTTTGAGATCTAAGCTTTTATTATTATTGTATATTTCTGTTACATCAGTTGGAGATATCGTTCCTGTCAAGAGAGCTAATTCATCAATCCAGCCGGTTGTATATAACTGTGATGTGAGATAACTTCGACCCACAGAAGCACTCGTTGCTGTATTGTGCATCGCAGTATATGATCCATTATTATTAGCTGCTGTCGAGATTTCGCTACCGTTGATATACAATTTCATTCCGGTGTAAGCTTTTGAACCGTCATATGTGGCGCATATGTGTGTCCATTTATTTTCAAGCGCTGTTAGGGCGCCATAAGCACCAAAAGTAGTAACACCTATATTAATAGTATGAGCATCATCAAAAATCTTAAAATATAAGTTGTCAGAGCCTCCTAAATATAAACTATATTCTCTGCTTGTTGCTCCAGCCTTAGAAAAAATTGAGAAAAGAGTTGCATCTGCCATATATACCCATGCAGAAATAGCAAAAACAGGCTCGTTACCGGCCGTGCCGTCCGCGCCGAAACTTAAACTATTCGAATCAGCTATGTATGCTTGGTGTTGGTCATAGGCCGCGGAACCGCCGGGAAATGCAAGGCTTTTTTGATTAATATAAAAAGTTTTGTCGATAAGTCCACTTTGGGCTGCAAATCTATATTTTCTTTTGTCTAAGTTCAAATCCAAACCATCATCGCAGTCTTTAAAGCTTTCTAGATCTGAAGTGGCGATGCGTATCGCGCCGCGTGGTTCGGCATCTTTAAATTGGTTTATTGCATCAAAGTATCCTATTTTTTTGTTTTCATAAGGATTGCTGCCGCCGTGTATATCTGCCTGATTAATACCTCTAATTTTGTATGGTTTTGCTAATCTTCTAGTAGCATATGTTGAGCCTTCATAAGTTGTGATTCCGGAGGGACTACTTTTAGCTAATGTCGGCGCATCGGCGTTTGTCTCGTTATTTACTGAATTCAGCATAGTTTGTCTATCTGAATCTACATCAGTATCACCAGAAGATATATCAGCTTGAGATCTTTCGGCTCGTTCTTTCCACCAAAGGCAATTATCTTTTTCTTCTAAAGGAGAACTCGGCAATGGCGGATGTCCAAATTTCCAATTATAAAGCAATTCATTAATGCCTAAAGCCTGCGCTTCTATTTTGTCCGGCTTGACATCTTTAATGATTGGAAATTTATTTTGAAATTTAGCTCTGTCTCCTAATACAAAATTTTCAACAATTGTTGATATTCCATCTCTAAATGTTGATAACGAAGCAGGAACTAATTTAGTAATATAGCGAGACATCGCATAGTCTATAAACTTGAAATATTCTACATACTTGTCAAAATCATAGTCATTGCCAACTTTTTCAAAGAAAAGATCGGCTGCTTTCTTAAGCTCTTTGTATTCTCCGCGATAAACATTAACAGGATCACCTATCATTTTGTTAAACCATGCGATTGAACCAAACATGTTTAGCATCTCTTCTGAAATGTCTTGGAACATATTCTTTTCAATTGACATATGGTAGGTCACCGGGCGTGTGTTTCTATTAAAAAACTCATCATCCTGAGATAAAATTCTGGTTAAGTTTGAATCATTTAGCACTTCCGGTACTTGTGATTGATATGTGCCTCTATAAAGCGCGTTGACGACATCTGTTGAAGATGCAGCAAAGTTGCTACCGCTGGCAGTGTGTCTTCTGGAAACCAAATCACTAAACCACCCATAGCGTGTATCTGTGGCGCTGCCGGAAGTCTCGTCTTCAACTGCGAATTGGCCGGAGGTATCAGAGCCAGTAACAGTTGTAAAATTCCACAATAATGCTAAAGTTTTATTCTCTGGGATGTAGTTTTCGTTAACGTTGTCCTGGTATAAGAATGCATTCCTTGTCGCGGATTCTAGGCCGTAATTATCTATTTTTATATTATGTTTGTCGATGGTGCCTGTGGGTACGCTAGCAAACCATGCTTTGCAAGATTCAACTTTCACATCTGTAAAATCGATTAGGCTTCCCGTAAAGTTTGTGCGGTGGGCGCCGACGTAAACACGTTTATGATTAGCAATAAACTTTTTACCTGCATCGTTGCTAATTGACCCGGTAACTAAAAACTCTTGTGCTTTGTAGTCAGCAATGTGATTAACTCCATAAAATTTAACTACATAATCTTGGTCGCTGGTACCGGGGATGAGCGTTTGCAAAGGAAACTTTTCTGGTTCAACTGTGACTGAAAATGTCCATAGCTGGTCGTCGTAAACATTATCAAAGTATGAAGATGTCAAAAGTGGAATAAAACCACCGGTTGAACCTGTTAATTTAAAATAAGCATTAGAAGAATATATGTCATCTTTGACTGCTGTTACTTGAAAGTTAGCGTAATCATTTGTGTCCCATGTTAGATCATTTTCTGTTCCATTGGCAGTGTGCATGCCGAATAAAGATGATTCTAAAATCAGCGGATACATGTTTGCTACTTTGTCATCATAATCCTTTTTCACCGTGTTATATTCGCTAATAGTTACATGATTAGGGAGTACAACGCTAGTCTCTACAGTAAATGGTAGGCTAGCGGAAGTGCTGTTTAAACCTTCGGAACCTGAGATAAAAGATGTTGAATTCGAGTCGATCTTATATTGATATACAGAAGCGTCGGAATTTTCTATTTCATTGAAATTAATATAATTTCTAGTTTTTGAAACATATTTCAAATTATCTTCTAACTTGTATTCGGAATTGTTTGCGTACATATTAAATTTTATAGAATTATCGCCTAGGCCGAAGCAATGAAGGAGATTTCTAAAAGATTTTTCTGTGCCTTTAGATTTGTAGATAAATGTTAGGTTGTTATATATGTTTTGATAAATGATGTTTTTAACTTCTTGTAAAGAAGACTCAAACTTTAATTCATCATTGCGATCCTCAAATCGTTCCAATAGTGATGTATTTAGAAAAATATCCGGAACTACGAAGCCATATGATTCTAAGCCTTGCTTAATAAAAGCCGGTACGGCGGATCCGCTGGAATAGTAGTTTGCACGTGCTAGATGCGGAAGATCATTAATTAATATAGAAGCTTCATCAAAATAGCTTCCGACTATTTGTAACAAATTCCAGAGATAATTCTTATTTTTTAAATTATCGTCTAATTCATTTTCTTCCCACATCCAAGCGGGGACATAGGATGTCAACGTGTTGGCATTTGAGAGGTCATGGTCATGACCAACGGACGACATCTCTGTTAGAAAACTTGTAACAGAGGGGTGAAAGGAATAAATAATCGGATCTTTAAACTCGAACTTGCTTGCAGCGGACTCTACGATTGCAGAGCCTAGGTCACGTGAATATTGACTATTATATCCAGTCCAAGCTCCATTGGAAACTCTACCAGAATAATCTAATACGTTGGAATCAACAGAAGCTGTTTGGGTTATACCTTCATTAAATTTATAATATACTCCCAAATGCGTATTTGATATATCAGTGTTAGTTCCGCCGCCGACTTGAGCAAACCAGTATCTTTGAATTTTTTTAGAAGTTCGCCATGTTTTCCAATAACGTACTTCGTCTATAGAACCTGAAAGTTTTGACCAGCCTAATTGCCCGCGTTCGGCGGAATTATCATAAAATGCAGATTCCTGTGCGCCGATGGTTGCTACAAGCGAGCCGCTAACATAGCCGATAGTAGACGCATTTGTTGCTGAGTCATTATGTTGGCCGTCAACAAATAAATCAAATATAGTATTACTTCCGGAGGATTTTATTCTTACAGCATAATGATGCCATTCACCATCAGCAATAGAGGCTGGTGTTAAAGCTGTGGAACCTAAATACTGATTAATGTGTACTGAACCGGAGCCATATGCGACTAATATAGCTTGGTCATCGTCGTTATCGAACGTGCCGGTTGTTGCCAATGCTACGGATAGGCGACCATAGTCGGTGGCGCCTTGGAGAGTGCCAGTGACGTGATTGTCAAAAACAAACTCAAAATAGTCTTGATCTGGAATGTACGCTTCTTTTTTAAGCCAAAATTCTACAGTATTACCTTTGGTTCCATCAATTAATAAGTTATTTTCTCTGTTTTCGGAAAGATCGTATATGTTGGCATCTTGTCTGTAATCGATTTCGTCTGTGCGATCATTATAATGTAGTTCGCTGTTAGTGCCCGCGTGTGGCCCGCCGACTAAACTAATATATTCATCTGTGCTGTCTGGAGGATAAAAATAAGTGCCTTCGGCTCCGGTGGATGCAACAGATGTTAGGAAATTTGCATATCCAGTCGTTCGGGGATACGTATTCTTAAAAAGATATAAATCCAGCAAAGAAGAGGATAATTCCCATTCTATTTTTTCTTTTAAAGAGCCATCATAGGGATACGTGCCATGAATTCTAGAAATAGAATCTTCATAGTATTTTTCTGCAGAGCCAAATTTAGCAAAACTGGTCGGATCCTCAAAATTTTCAATTGCAAGATAGCGCAAATCTCTTTTACGGATCGCATCTGCGTAATCATAAGATTCCAGTTCTTCTTTAAAGTCTTCTTTTGTTAAAGGCTCAGAAAACTTTAAATTTTTCTCTTCATTAAATAAATCTTTTAAAGACATAGTTTATTCTACTCTAAATCTAAAACGTTCAGGTTGTTCGACATAGCTGCCATTAATTAAATATGCAAAGCTTGCTTCGTAAACAGTGTCAGTATCAAGCATATTCATTGATATATCAAAATAACTTCCATTTTTGTCATAAGAAAGTCGTGTGTGATTCAAAGAACCTGTACCGAAAGGTACTGCTTCAAAATTGTCACTAATTCTTTTTATCTTATAATACACATTAGCAACTACTGCAGTTTCAATGGCTTTTGATGCTACAGAGTAAATAGTTGGCGACCAATCTTTTTCGCGTATATATAATCTCAATCTAACCTTTTCGCCAGTAGTGTAAATCGCCCTTAAGTTTGTAATATTAGAAATATATTTTTGATCGAAATTGTAATCTTGACTGTCGTATGTCTTTACTGTTACCGAAGAGCCGGTGTGATATTCAATTCCACCGGAATGCCAAACATCAAAGACATTTGTTATCGCTGATGAAGTATACGCGAAAGAGCAAGAATAAATACCAGTTTCTATATGAGAGCCGGTTATATTAACATCTTCGGCCGTAAGAATGCCGCCGCCGAATGGGAGGCCTAGTTTTGAGCCGGAAGGCGTTGTTGAACCACTGTATATACTAACTAAGATATCTCCAGTCCCAACGGTTGGTATATCCGTTAGTTCGCCGCGAATGTGATTGTACAAATACAAATTCATTAGATTACTCGATGCTGGTACCAAAGAAGAACTTAAGAAAAAGTTACCTCTATCATCCTTTTTGCTGCTATCCCATCTAGCTTCTATAATTGGGCGACGGAAGAAAAATTGAGAACCTCTAGCGAAAAACCTTTTAGTATAATAAGATGTTGAGCCATCCTCTATAGAAGAAGACAATCTAATTCCAACACCTGAATTTGTTTTAGAGCCTGCAATCCATTGTTCCACTAACGGAGTAATATCCAAATCCATATCTTCATATCCCGAATCAAAAGAAGCTGTAAACGAGGAAGAAGAATCAGTATAATAGTCTCCACCCTCGGTGGTCCAAGAGGTGAAATTTGAGCCCGCTGTGGTTGTTGTTAGACTCACTTGGTCAATATTGCCTGTAATCGCCGTTACGCTTCCGGCTGCAGTGTTTGTAATTCCGGTATTGTTTGTAGACACAGTTGATGAAAAAGCGCTTTGAGCGTCAATTATGCCTTGAAGAGTAGATGCATAATGTGCAGCCGTTGTGAGGCCTCCGGGAGAGATATCAACTTCGAGTTCTGTGCCATCTAAATCCGGTGCCACGTCGCCAATACTAGCGCTAAACCAAAAGTTGTATCTATTTTTGTCAGTATCATAAAAACTTAAATATTTACTACCATAATCCGTTTTTGTATCAGAAGCAAAGGATGCAGTGGCTACTTGCGCTACTTTATCGTCAGTTCTGTATATCCAATTGGAGGCATCTTCATCCGAATAATTTTCCATGTCGAGGCCATTGCCTTCTTGCCATGAGCTTGACAAAGCAGAAACAACTAAATCAAAAGCTTTTGGCGTTGGCTGGCTATGTCTAGCATTATACAGCTTTAAAAAGAAGTTTACGCTGCCAGACTCTGGAATCTTTCCTTGAGCCCTATCATGTGAAATGAACTCATTTGTTGTGCCAGATACTGGAAATTCTATCAATATGCGTGAATTTTCTGAAGATGAGAGCGACTGTTGGGCATAAATATGGAATGCCTCTAGAATATCAGATTGTCCCATGTTGCCGCTCACGCCGCGAAGCATGAGATTGCTTTTATACGCATTCGTTATTGTCGTGTCTTTTGTCGCGTAATATCTTTTTATGGCCATTAGATTACTTCTCCGGTAATATCGACACTCGGGTATTTAATTTCAAAAACTACGTCTTCGGGTGGTATTAAATAGCGGCCATCGGACGACACTAAACTATCGTACGAGACTCCAAAGTTCGAGTATAAAGAACCATTTTTTGGAAAAACTTCTACCTTTTTCGTGTCGACAACAGAAGGCAAATTATTTAAAACTTTGTATATGTCACTAATTTTAAATGGCTCCCCTATATCATAATAGTAATTTTTATAATATTCCGATAAAGCTTGTATACATTGGGCTTGGATGTCGTAAACGTTTATATTAGCATAACTCACAGCTGTGAACTTAATTTGTAAGTTGATGATTTTTGCATCTAAAATATCTATCGTATCGCCCAGCATTTTATATTTATTAATCCAGGTTTTTAAATTTTGTTTTATGATATTGTTCGTTGGAATTAAAATACCATCTGTGTCAGTGGAGATAACAAATAAATTCAAGTTTTTGCCATTGAAGCTGGTTTCATCTCTAGTAATCATTGCTTTTCTAACCTGTCCGAAGTTAGAAGGCATATTGTAGGTTAAATTTATGTAATCATCTCTAGTGACGGCTCTATTTTGGGCTGCGTATGTTCCTTGTACGCGGAGCTTCAATTCTTCTGAGGACAGATCTGTTACGTCTCCGCTGATGGGTTTTTCATTCGTTATTTCTAGACTAGTTACTACTTTTTGTTGCTCGCCTGTGTTAGTGGTGGGGGAATGTGATTTTGGAAATACCATATTTGGAGTGACCACTGATGACAGTTGGCCGACGCTTACGTTAACCATCGATGCGGTATTTCTCCGATAAATAACTGTTATAACTGTATTAGTAGGAGCTATTCCTAGTTTGTCGGTTTTTGATAAGACAGTTGGATCAAATGATTTGTCTGAAAAATAATTCTTACCAAACATATCCAACATAACACTCGTTGGATCTAAAATCTTTGCTTCGTCTTCAGCAGTACCGTATCCAAATTGTAATTCTGTTATCGCCGGTCCTTGGTTCTTAACGAAACGGCGCGGCGCAGTAATAGGCTTTAAAATGTTTTTTGAAAAGCTTCTGTCATCATTTAAATTTAAAACCGGCACATATATAACGTCTTGCGACAAATAGTCAACTTCGTAATAATTATTTCCATCAGCGTCAAACACTTTGACTATTTCTGTTAGGTTGGTATCAAATATGCTTAGCTTTAAAAACTTTTGATAATCTCCGACAACGAAATCTTTTGAAAAAAGTTGGCCGGAAATTACAGTACCTTTGGCTTTAAGAGCAAAATAAGTTGGCCCTGTACCTTCGACATTTGTACTGGCCACCAAAATCTTTTCGTTCGAATTTTTGAAATCCACGTCTTCAACTAATGTGAATAGCTCACCAGAAACGCTAGAAAAAAGACTTCCTTGTTTTAATATTGGAGCGTATTCATAGTTCGGTGCGCCGCCCGTGGAGACAGCGGGAACTTTAATAAAAAAACTAATCTCCCCAAATGACGATGCGTTTGGTTGATATTTATAGCCCATTTGTTCAGCTAACTTTAATATATTTTGATATTCTAAAGCGGTTGATAAAAAAGATTCATTTGCTTGATAATCCGTATAAAAGGAGAGCATATCACCAACGTAAGAGACCATATCCAGCATTAAAGAACCGAATGAAGCTTCATTAAAATCCTTGAAAGTTTCCGGATAATATTTTTTTGCATAATTTATTAATTCTTTTTTAATGCTAGCAAAATCTTTGCTAGTATAATCTATCATTGGTTTTTTTATTTCGGGCATCCTTGTTGTTTCCTATGTAGTTTTAGTGGTAGACACGGATAAAACATCTTGCACTTGTAATCTTGGAATTCGATAAAATATTTTAATTAGCAAAGAATTCGAAATCTCTTTATCTTCAATAATGTCTATGCTATCAACAGTAATAAATGGTAAATATTTTTTTACTTGCGCATCCATTCTTAAATTGATTTCTGTGTGTAAATCGTCATACGTATCCGCATTCAACGAAAAAAGAAAATCTCGTATGCCAACACCAAAAGCAGGTAACATTATTCGTTCGCCCGGGGAAGTTAGTACAAGATTCTTAAAATTTTGCTTAATATTTTCTTTTAAACTTTTAGTGAGCGCATAGAAACCATCTTCTTCGCTTTTTTGTAAAGGTAATACCGGTGAGAAGCCATATGCCATACTTTTAATTCCTCTAACTTATAATTAGAATAAAATAACATTTTGAGTTATGTTTTATTCATCTCCATCATCTTTAGGCGGCGGTTTTAATGCATCACTAGTGTAAACCGCTTCCAAATCTTGCAACTGATTCATAAGATCGTCAGAACAAAAATCAATGTTAACAGAGCCTTTGCGGGTACCCGGGGAACCTTTAAACAAATCTTCATCTGCTATAAGTTTAGCAACAACTCCAATTGGTGTAAGCGGCCCGGGTAAAAACCATTCTGTTTTCCACGTGGGATCCACAGTATTAGCCATGGCTCCCATAAAAGCTTGTAAAATTTGGTTGGCTATGTCAGATAGATTAATAGATCCTAAACCGTCGAAAGGGTTGAAGTCTTCTGTTTTGTGTTTATAATCTCCGTTGGCAACTGCAACTGCTGTAAATAAAGCTGCTGTGGCGGCCATTTTTGACGGTTCAAAAACCGAATTGATTTCCGGATATACTTTTTCCGTTATGAGCTTATGTTGTAACGCTATAACAGTTGTCAACTCTTTTGTGAAAAAGCAATCCAATAATAAATTAAATTGCCATAAGGCGGCACTATCTTCGCCAAGCATTCTTTCAAAACAGTTATACATGTTGAACAACGTAACGCCGGATAAATCGACAGCTTCTTCTACTCTGTCCGCAGAGATAAGGCCGCCATGAACGAAGTGTTCCTGCTGTGCGTCTTCACCTAAATTATTCATTCCCTCATCCTCATAATCGAGTGGTGGCTCGTAATCAAGGTAGCGGCTGAGCCCATGGGTCTCCCACCCAATTCCGAGCGTGACCTTACCCCCGCCGCCCTTGCTGGGCGGGTCACCACCAGAGTATAATATATTGGTAAATGTGCTGCCCAATCCGTTGTTCTGCATTGCAGTAGGGTACTTCCATTGCAGTGGGTACTTGAGCGGGTGGTTGAATACGCCTTCGGTCACCGATGGCTCATGCCAAATTACATCCGGTTCGAAAAAGCTCCCCGGGTACATTTCGGTTATAGCAGCTGCATCGGCGACGAAGTGTTTGTTCTCAAATCCATGGGGCGGAGCCGGGAATCCGAAATCTATCCACGCGTTCTTGGAGTAACTGTATGCTTTGATTTGGATAAATTTGTCGACCATTCTCGTCGTACCATCTTCATGAGTTAATTCATATTGGCCAACGATGCATTTGCTATCTTCATTGCCGGTCACGTGTGGTTTCTTGGTGCCCGGGTATTGTCTCTGGGGGAAATTCCCAGACCAGTTATCGATGAGGTTGGCCGCGTAGATTTTGCCGTCAAGGCTAGCATACATTTCTTGACTTTCATTCAAGCTAGCTAACGATGCGCGCGTTAAATATTGCATACGGCCCATGGGATCTTGGTTCCAATTGGCAACCGCGAAGTTGAGATCCCAATCGTTACTAACGCAGCTTCTCAAAACATCCTCGCCGGATTCGAAATGCTGTAGAATATCTTGTTGTGAAAAAACGTAGCCTCGAACATTAAACCAGTTTGTGGATTTGTACTTTCTGGTCATAATGGTCTTTTTGACATCAGTACCACCTAATGATGTTATATGTTGCAATCTTCTAAAATAAGATAGAACATCATTTGAAGCGGCCGTTTTGTATTCATTATTTGGTGGTATGTCGCTAACAAACAAAGCCTCATTAATCGATTGTATATCAAAATTTTCCGGCCCGATGAATCTTTCATAAAATTCTGGTTTCAAATAGGATTCCGGGTCAATTTTCATAAAAAATCGAAACCATGTTAAATTAGACGGTATTTGACGTGTCGCGGTACACATAGGAAAAGAGATATACTGAACCTTATTTGGTTCGTCGGTTATTTTTATACCTTGCGCCACTAGTTGGGACTCTCCGTCGGGTTGGAGCACAGGGCCATATACCATCTTTTCGGTCAATGAATGGCCCTTAAAATTGACGGCGCCTGATTTTTCAGCGAGCAATTTAGGTAGATCTGCGCCATCATGCTGCATTATCTTTTTTTGTAAAGGACTGGTTTGGTCATGGAGTGGGGCGGATATATATGTGTTTAGCCTAAAAATCGTGTTTATGGACATAATATTTTCTATTGGCTGTCCATATAGCCATCCTAGAAAATTGCTGGGGCCCCAAATATTATTCTCGGAAGAGAAGCCTTTTATCGTAGGCTTAAACAAGGCCGATGGGAAAAATGCACCTAGGTTATCCAACACGCCGGTGCCGGAAATACCATGGTGGACAATATGGCGGAGGAATAAGCCAGTATGAGTATAATTATAAGACACGTTGGTAGAACCGGCTTCAAAATCATTATCACCAGAAGATTTTGGAACTATTGTAGAGATATATTCGTCGTCAGCGGCATACTGCAGCGCTGTTGGTTTGTTAATTTTATATGGCATGTTTGGCTGCCCGTCGATTAATGGGTCGAAATCAATTGCTTTATTAATAGCTTGAAATGGATATAAAAACCTGTTAATTAAAACTTCAAAATTTTCAGGATAAATCTTTCCATAGTTAGTCCAATCTAGATCATTTATTATGGCCTCTAGCCATGGCGCGCTATTACCGAAGCCCGTAGTTATATAGTCCAAATCCGGATCGGATTCTTTATCAGTGAGTGCTGTTAGGTCAAATAACGTTGACTTATCAAATTCTGGATTAAAATTAAATTCAAACAAAGCGGAAAATATCCCTTTGTTAAAATTTTTCTTTGACCATTTTTGCCAAAGCGCATCAGGACTATCTTCTGCTAAACTATCAACAATAGACATTGCTTGAGGAAATAACATTATCAATTTTGACTCATACAGAAAGTTTCTCAAACGATGTCTATATATTTTCGATAAATCTGTGTCATATATGGTCTTCAGAGCAAACACCGGGGCTCCTTCGTCGTCTGTGCCCGTTTGTACCTCCACTTCATGTTCCGGGTTTAATAAACTACCATCAAAGAGAATTCTGAAAAAATGGTCTAAATTTGTTTTTTGTTCTGTTGTCAAACTCGTATAGAATTGCGCGTTCGGTTTGACTTCAATCATTTTTTCCAAGGCTAAA
>Ga0098052_1000349_pt1 | contig 28851 bp, 24 predicted proteins | sample 15_taG_FD_81591 | JGI IMG/M metagenome (GOLD analysis project Ga0098052, IMG submission 81591) | Marine viral communities from the Subarctic Pacific Ocean - 15_ETSP_OMZ_AT15312 metaG | ecosystem: Environmental > Aquatic > Marine > Oceanic | place: Pacific Ocean | collected 2015-01-18
TATGGCGAAGGGGCCGGTGACGGTGGCGACGACGGCGGCGATCCGCCCCCGGCGCTGGGCGCCTGCGGCGACGCCGACACACCGCTGTCGGTGGTGCAGGGCAGTGGCGCCAGCACCCCCCTGGACGGCGAAACCGTGGTGGTGGAATCCGTGGTCAGCGCCGTCTACCCGGACCTGGACGGCTTCTTCCTGATGGAACCGGTCGCCGACCGGGACGACAACCCGGCCACCTCGGAAGGCCTGTTCGTGTACGCCCCCGACGCGGCGGTGAACCCCGGTGAGCGGGTCCGGCTGGCGGGCACCGCCGGCGAATACTTCGAGCAGACCCAGGTGAGTCTGCAGGGGGAGCCGCTGGTCTGCGCGGTGGAGCAAACCCTGGATCCGGTCGCCTTCACGCTGCCGTTCGCCGATTGGAGCGCCCCGGAAGCCCTGGAAGGCATGCTGGTGAATGTCAGCCAGACGCTCACCGTCACCGAGGTCTATGATCTGGCCCGTTTCGGCAGCGTGGTGCTCGCCGAAGAGCGCCAGTGGATCCCCACCCAGGTGGCGGAACCGGGCGCCCCGGCGAAGGCGGTGGCGGACCGCAACGCCCTGGGCAGTATCGTTCTTGATGACGGCCTCAACATCCAGAACCCGGAGCCGGTGCGCTATCCCGAGGGCGGTCTTTCCGCCACCAATACCCTGAGGGTGGGCGACCGGGTCGACCCGGACTTCCGCGCCGTTGTCAGCTACAGCTTTGAAGAGTGGCGGCTGCAGCCGGTGGACGAAATCACCTTCCGCGCCGCCAACCCGCGCCCGGCGGCGCCGCCCCGGGCGCCGGGCAGCAACCTGCGGGTGGCCGCCTTCAACGTGCTTAACTTCTTTAACGGCGACGGCCAGGGCGGCGGCTTCCCCACCGCCCGCGGCGCCGACAACGCCGAGGAGCTGGCGCGCCAGAAAGCCAAGCTGGTGGCGGCGCTCACCGCCCTGGACGCGGACATCATCGGTCTGATGGAAATCGAGAACGACGGCTACGGACCGGATTCGGCGATCGCCGAACTGGCCGAGGCCCTGGGGCCGGCGTGGCGCTTCGTGGCCCACAGCGAGGCCGGGCTGGGCAGCGACGCCATCGCCGTGGGGCTGCTCTACCGCGACGATGTGGTGGCCGAGGCCGGCGAGGCGGCGACCCTGGACACCGGTGCCTTCGGCAACGAGACCAACCGCCAGCCGCTGGCGCAGAGCTTCCGCCTGCTCAACAACGACGAAGTGCTGACGCTGGTGGTGAACCACTTCAAGTCCAAGGGCAGTTGTCCGGACGACGGCGTCAACGCGGCCCAGGACGATGGCCAGAGCTGCTGGAACGCGGAGCGCACCCAGGCCGCCGAGGACCAGCTCGCCTGGCTGGCCGGGCAGCCCACTGGGGTGGCGGACGAGGATGTTCTGGTGCTCGGCGACCTGAACGCCTATGCCCTGGAAGACCCGGTGCGGGCCTTCCAGGACCAGGGCTTCGTGGATCTGCTCACCCGCTTCCAGGGCGACCAGGCCTACAGCTACCTCTTCGACGGCGAAACCGGACATCTGGATCACGCCCTGGCCAGCCCGTCCCTGGATGCCCGGGTGGTCGACGCCGGCGCCTGGCACATCAACGCGGACGAACCCCGGGCGCTGGATTACAACCAGGACTTCAAAAGCGATCAGCAGATCGACGACTTCTTCGCCGCCGACGCCTACCGGTCGTCCGACCACGACCCGCTGCACGTCGACCTGAACCTCACCGCCGAAGACGGCGAGGCGGCCCCACCGGCCGACGACGACAGCGGCGGGGGCGGCGGCCTGGGCTGGCTGTGGCTGGCCCTGGTGTTGGCCGCCGGGCGCCGCCGCCGCGCCTGATCCGGCGTCGAGACCCTTCCCGCTTTCCGTTATCATCGGCGATTCAACGGAACGGGAAGGGCCCTAATGCCAAAAAAATACGCCGACCGTCGTCGCCGCGCCTTTGTGATCGCCTTGCAGGAATCCGACGCCCACTGGGGCGCCCTGTTCGGTGATGAGGTGTTCTACGATCTGAACTATTCCGATCTTTTCACCCGCATGTGGCTGGCCCGGGACCGGGCGTTCACCAAAACCGAGCTCTACCGTTTCATGCCCAAGGTCAGCCACCGCACCGCGGTGAAGTACGTGCAGACCGCCATCGAGAAGGGCCTTCTGGACGAGACCGTGGACGACCAGGACCGCCGCCGGCGGCGCATCACCATGTCGCCGCAGCTGCTGAAAGTGATCGAGGATTTCCTCGACGCCTCCCTGCAGACCTTCGAGAAGCGCCGGGTCTTTTCTTGACGACGCCTTGCGGGCGCCGGCCGCAGACTGCCGGAATGACGACTGCGACCCCCCAATGGTTCGCCGCCGTGCTGTTCGATCTGGACGGCACCCTGGCGGACACCCGGCTTGATTTCACCGCCATCCGCGCCGAGGTCGGCGTGCCCGAGGGCATCGGCGTGCTCGAGTACCTGGACCGGCTGGAGGACGCCGCCCGCGCCGAGCAGGGCCGCCAACGCCTGCACGAGTTCGAGATGCGCGGCGCCGACGCCGCCGAATGGATCGACGGCGCCGAGTCCCTGCTGCAACGGTTGGCGCGGGCGCGGGTGCCCACCGGCATCCTCACCCGCAACAGCCGGGCCGCGGTGGCCCGCACCGGCGAGATTCTGGATCTGGCGGTGGACTGCATTCTCACGCGGGAGGATTGTGCCCCGAAACCGGATCCGGAGGGGCTGTTGATGCTCAGCCGGCGATTGAGCGTGCCGCCCGAGGCGTGCGTGTACGTGGGGGATTTCGTCTACGACCTGCAGGCCGCGCGCAACGCGGGCATGGCCGCGTGTCTATTGCGCAACCCCGGCAACCAGCGGTTCGTCGATCAGGCCGATCTGGTGATCGACCGTCTCGACGAACTGCTGCCGCTGGCCGGGCTGGATCACTCGTAGTCGAACGAGAAGTGCTCCGGCGCCAGCTGCATGGTGCTCTTGGTGGGTTTCAGGGCCGCTTCCGCGTGGCCCTTGGCGGTGGGCAGCATGCGCTCGAAGAAGAACTCCGCGGTGGCCAGCTTGGCCTGGTAGAACTCCTTCGGCTCGGCGCCGCCGTGCTCCAGCTTGTCCGCCGCCACTTTCGCCTGCAACGCCCAGAAGTACGCCATCATCGCGTAGCCTGAGTACATCAGGAAATCGTGGCTGGCGGTGCCGACCATCTCCCGGTCCTTGGCGGCGTTGAGCATGATGCGGGTGGTCAGGTAGTTCCACTCGGCGGCGATCTTCAGCAGCTTCCAGGCGTAGGGACGCAGCTGGCCGTCGCGCAGGTTCTTGGTGCCGAAATCCACCAGCTTCTTGGAGAAATCGCGGACGCACTTGCCGCGGCTGGAGAGCAGCACCTTGCGGCCCAGCAGGTCGAGGGCCTGAATGCCGGTGGTGCCCTCATAGAGCGTGGCGATGCGCGCGTCGCGCACGATCTGCTCCATGCCGTGTTCCTTGATGTAGCCGTGGCCGCCGAAAATCTGCATGGCGTCGTTGGCCACTTCCAGGCCCTTCTCGGTGAGGAAGCCCTTCAGGATCGGCGTCAGGAAGCCCAGCTCGCTGTCCCAGCGATCGTATTTTTCCTGATCGTCTTCCAGCATCCCGGAGATCATGTTGTCCGCGTACTGGGCGGCGAAGTAGATCATCGCCCGGCCGCCCTCGGCGATCGCTTTCTGCTTGAGCAGCATGCGGCGCACGTCACCGTGGTGGATCAGGGCGTCGGCCACCGCGTCCGGGTCTTTCTTACCGGACAGGGCGCGCATGGAACGGCGTTCCTTGGCGTAGGGCAGTGAACCCTGGTAGGCCAGCTCGGCGTGGGCGATGCCCTGGCAGGCGGTGCCGATGCGCGCCGAGTTCATGAAGGTGAACATGCACTCCAGGCCCTTGTTCTCCTCGCCGATCATAAAGCCGGTGGCTTCGTCGAAGTTCATCACGCAGGTGGCGGACGCCTTGATGCCCATCTTCTTTTCCAGGGAACCGCACACCACGCCGTTGCTCTCGCCGATCTTGCCGGGCAGGTACTTGGGCACGATGAACAGGGAAATGCCCTTGGTGCCCTTGGGCGCGTCCGGCAGACGGGCCAGCACGATGTGAACGATGTTCTCGGTGAGATCGTGGTCGCCGGAGGAAATGAAGATCTTGGTGCCGGTGATCTTGTAGGAGCCGTCCGCCTGGGGCTCCGCCTTGGTCTTCACCTGACCCAGGTCGGTGCCGCACTGCGGCTCGGTCAGGCACATGGTGCCCGCCCAGGTGCCTTCGGTGAGGGGCGTCAGATAGGTGGCCTTCTGATCCTCGTCACCGTGCAGCTGAATGGTGTTCATGGCGCCCAGCGACAGGCCCGGGTACATGGCGAAGGGCCAGTTGGCGGTGCCCATCATTTCCTGCTTGAACAGGCCCAGCGACATGGGCAGGCCCTGGCCGCCGTACTCCGCCGGGTGGGACAGGCCCTGCCAGCCGCCGGCCACGTACTCCTGGTAGGCTTCTTTATAGCCCTTGGGCGTGGTGACCTGGCCGTCTTCCAGCTTGCAGCTCTCGTGATCGCCACTGTGGTAGAGAGGACCGATGGTGTTCTCGCACAACTTGGCCAGCTCGCCAAGGATCGCTTCCACCATGTCCGGCGTGGCTTCCTCGCCGTTGGGCAGCGTCTTGTAGTGGCTCTCGAAGTCGAACACTTCATTGATCAGAAAGCGCATATCGCGCAGGGGGGCCTTGTAGGTCGGCATAACACACCCTCGTCAGCAATTCCGGACGCGAACCGGAGGGTTCGCTTCACAACAGCCCGGCATTCTTAGCGAACAAGCGTTGACTGACATTGACGGAGCAGCGGTGTGTCGCGGCTACAGGGTGAATCGGCGCTTTGTAAGCGCCTTGAGAACGGCTATACACAGAGTTGAACGGCCGGCGGCGGGCTCAGCCCTTGTCCTTGCCCTTCCAGCTGTACATGGAGGTGGAAACGCCGGTGCGCCGGGCCACCTGATCCCAGAGCTTGCGCGGCAGCACCCCCTTGAGCAGCTCCACGGAGCGGGCCATGGGCGGCTCGATCACGAACGCTTCCCCCTTGGCCACCCCGTTGAGAATGCTGTCGGCCACCCGGTTGGGCGTCAGCATGGGCGAGAACAGCGGCGTTTTAACGCCCTTGAACATGCCCGTGGCGATGTAGCTGGGGCACACGGTGGTCACCTTCACCTGTTTCAGGCCGCGCTCCAGCATCTCCAGGCGCAGGGATTCGGAAAAGCCCACCACCGCCCATTTGCTGGCCGCGTAGGTGCTGCCGTAGGGCAGGCCGATAAACGCCGAGGCGCTGGCGATATTGACCAGATGGGCACGCGGCGCGGCGATCAGATCGTCCATGAAGGCGTGGGTGCAGGCCATCAGCCCTTCGCTGTTGACCTTGAAGGTGTCCAGGTGGCGCTGCAGGTCGACCTGTTCGAATTCGCCGCCGAACACCACGCCGGCGTTGTTGATCAGCATGCTGATCGGGCCGCGCTCTTCGTGCAGCTTGTCGCGGAAACGGGCGATGGTGGCGATCTTGCTCACGTCCAGGGTGTAGGCGTGGGCGTTGCCGCCGGCGTTACGGATGCACTCCACCACCTCGCGGGCGGCGGCGATGCGCCGCGCGGTGACGATCACTTCGGCGCCCCGGGCGGCCAGCTTCTCCGCCATCAGGCGGCCGATGCCGGCGCCGGCGCCGGTGATCACAACACGGTGGTTATCGAATCGGGTCATGGGCGCTCCAGTGAAGGTTGCGAAGATTATTTGGGCAGTTTGATGCCGATCAGCAGCACGCGGCCCTGCTCCACGGTGCGGGCGCGCAGCTTGAGGCCGCCCAACCGTACCGTGTCGCCCACCACGGCCTGCTGGCCGAACTGCCGCTCGAACACCGCCTCCACGGTCAGGCCGTGCAGCAGAGGGTCGATCTGCTCGATGCCGTACACCGCCACCAGCTGCTCCACCGGCACGCCGCCGCGCACGAAGAAATCGCCGTAGAAGCGCTTCTCGTCCTTGGAGAGACGGTGGCACAGATCCGATAAATAGTCGCGCTCGCCCACCGGCGCCAGCCAGGTGACCAGATCACCGGCCTCGATCACCGGGTCCTCGGCCAGGTTGCGGAACTCCTTATTGCGGATGATCAGCAACGGCGTGATGCGCGGCGTGGTGATCGCCCCCAGCCGCTGGCCTTCCGCCTTGGCGGAGGCGTCCACCTCGAACTGCATGACATAGCGGTCGCCGGTGGCCGCCAGCGGCACCATCTGTTTGGGCGGTGTGGTGGCCGGCACCGACACCTTCAACCAGCGCGCCATGTAGCGCAGGCTGGCGCCCTGGGCGAGCAACGAAATCAGCACCACCACCAGGGTGATGTCGAACAGCAGCCGGGTCTGGCCGACGCCGGCCAGCAACGGGAACACCGCCAGCACAATGGGCACGGCGCCGCGCAGACCGGTCCAGGAAATAAACAGCTTCTCGCGCCACTTGAAACGGAACGGCAGCAGGCTGACCCACACCGACAGCGGGCGTGCCACCACCATCAGGAACAGCGCCACCAGCAGGGCATTGATCAGGCCGTCGCCGATCAGCTCCGAGGGCGTCACCAGCAGCCCCAGCATCAAAAACATGCCGGACTGGGCCAGCCAGGCCAGGGAATCCATCGAGCGCAGCACGTTGTCGCCGGTGCCGCCGCGCCGGTTGCCCGCCACCAGGCCGGCCAGGTACACCGCCAGGAAACCGCTGCCGCCGGCCAGGTTGGTGGTGGCGAACACCATGGCGCCGCCGCTGCACAGCAGCAGGGCGTGCAGGCCTTCGTTGCTGCGCGCGCGCAGCAGAATCTCGCTGAGCAGCGCGCCCAGACCCAGGCCCAGCAGCATGCCCAGGCCGAACTGCTGGATCAGGGTAATCAGCATTTCCCAGCCGAAGCTGACCTCCGGGTTCATCATCACCCCCACCAGCATCAGGGTGATAAAGATCGCCATGGGGTCGTTGAGGCCGGATTCGATCTCCAGGGTGCTGGCCACCCGCTCGTTGATGGTCACGCCGGCGCCCTTGACCACATTGAAGACCGCGGCGGCGTCGGTGGAGCCGATGATGCCGCCCAGCAGCAGGCCCAGGCGCCAGTCCACGTCCATCAACCAGGTGGCGAAGGCGCCCACCAGCGAGGCGGACAGCATCACGCCCACGGTGGCCAGGCTGAGCGCCGGCTTCAACGCCAGGCGGAAGGTGGTCAGCCGGGTGCGCAGGCCGCCGTCGAGCAGAATAATCGCCAGGGCGATGTTGCTGACCACATAGGCCAGCGAGAAATCATCGAACTGAATGCCGCCGATACCGTCTTCGCCGGCCACCATGCCCACCACCAGGAACACCAGCAGGGAGGGCACGCCGATGCGCGCACTCAGGGTGCCCAGCAGCAGCCCCACGAACATCAGGCCGGTGCCGATCAGCAGGAAAACGTTCAGTGATTCCAAATGCGCTCCGGGAATATCAGGGGTAAAACGAACAGAGCCTCAAGTATATAGAAAGGCCGGTGTCGACTCACTGCCGGACCGGCGCAGCCGACGCGCTTTTTACCCGCCCTTTATTTTGTTTGGGTTCGGACTATACTAGCGCGCCCGATCTGATCATATTTTAAGCGGCGGGCCTTCCGGGGCGTGTCGCGAGCGAGCTTGACTATGGATTACCCCCAGCGATTCGGCGTTTTGGTGATTGGTGGCGGCCACGCCGGCACCGAAGCGGCTCTGGCGTCCGCCCGCATGGGCGTGGACACCGTGCTGCTGACGCACAATATCGAGACTCTGGGCCAGATGAGCTGCAACCCGGCCATCGGCGGCATCGGCAAGAGCCACCTGGTGCGGGAAATCGACGCCCTGGGCGGGGCCATGGCCCGCGCCACCGATAAGGGCGGTATCCAGTTCCGCGTGCTCAACGCCCGCAAGGGCCCGGCGGTGCGCGCCACCCGCGCCCAGGCCGACCGGGTGCGCTACAAGGCGGCGATCCGCGCCACCCTGGAGAGCCAGCCCCACCTGACCCTGTTCCAGCAAAGCGTGGACGACCTGATCGTCGAGAACGGCCGCTGCGTGGGGGCGGTGACCAACATGGGCCTGCGCTTCCACGCCGACGCCGTGGTGCTGACCGCCGGGACCTTCCTGGGCGGTGTCATCCATGTGGGCCTGGACCACCACCAGGGCGGCCGCGCCGGCGACCAGCCCTCCAACGCCCTGGCGCGCCGGCTGCGCGAGCTGCCGTTCCGCGTCGACCGTCTGAAGACCGGCACGCCGCCGCGCATCGACGGCAAGACCGTGGACTTCTCGGTGATGGAAGAGCCGTGGGGCGACCAGCCGCTGCCGGTGATGAGCTATCTGGGCAAGGTGGAAGAGCACCCGCGCCAGACCTGCTGCTTTATTACCCACACCAATGAGCGCACCCACGACATCATCCGCTCCGGGTTCGACCGCAGCCCCATGTTCACCGGCGTGATCGAAGGCACCGGGCCGCGGTACTGCCCGTCCATCGAGGACAAGGTGAGCCGCTACCCGGACAAGAACAGCCACCAGATCTTCGTCGAACCGGAAGGCCTGGATACCTTCGAGCTGTACCCCAACGGCATTTCCACCAGCCTGCCGTTCGATATCCAGCTGGAGGCGGTGCGTTCCATCCGTGGTTTCGAGAACGCCAGCATCACGCGGCCCGGCTACGCCATCGAGTACGACTACTTCAATCCCCAGGACCTCAAGCACAGCCTGGAGACCAAGCACATGCCCGGGCTGTTCTTCGCCGGCCAGATCAACGGCACCACCGGCTACGAGGAAGCCGGCGCCCAGGGGTTGCTGGCGGGCCTGAACGCGGCCCTGCTGAGCCAGGAAAAAGAGGCCTGGACGCCGCGCCGCGACGAAGCCTACGTGGGCGTGCTGGTGGACGACCTGATCACCATGGGCACCCAGGAGCCCTACCGCATGTTCACCAGCCGCGCCGAATACCGGTTGCTGCTGCGCGAGGACAACGCCGACCTGCGCCTCACCGAGAAAGGCCGCGAGCTGGGCTTGGTGGATGACGAGCGCTGGGCGGCCTTCGAGGCCAAGCGCGAAGGCATGGAGCGTGAGCAGGCGCGGCTCAAGGCCACCTTCGTGCGCCCCGGCACCGCGGAAGCGGAGCGCGTCAACGCGCTGCTCGACAAGCCGCTGCCCCACGAGTACACCCTGATGGATCTGCTCAAGCGTCCGGAGCTGAGCTACCGGCCGCTGGCCGAGGCGGCGGGCCTGGCGCCGGCCGCGCCGGCGGTGATCGAGCAGGTGGAGATCGTCGCCAAGTACGCCGGCTACATCGACCGCCAGGAAGCGGAAATCGCCAAGCTGCGCGCCGCCGAGGACCAAGCCCTGCCGCTGGACTTCGACTACCGGGCGGTGCAGGGGCTGTCCAACGAGGTGAAGCAGAAACTCGAGGACGTGCGCCCGGAGACCATCGGCCAGGCCGGCCGCATTCCCGGGGTCACCCCGGCGGCGATCTCGCTGCTGCTGATCTTCCTTAAGAAGCATCGTCACCAGGCGGCCCGGCAGGCATGACCGACCGGGACCGCCTGGCCGGCGGGCTCCAGGCACTGGGTGTGTCGCTGAACGACGCCCAGCAGCAGGCGCTGCTCGATTACCGCGACCTGCTGGTGAAATGGAACCGCGCCTATAACCTCACCGCGGTGCGCGACCCGGGCGAGATGATCCAGCGCCATCTGCTGGACTCGCTGTCGGTGCTGGCGCATCTGGACGACCGCGATACCCTGGACGTGGGCACCGGCGCCGGCCTGCCCGGTATTCCGTTGGCCATCGCCCGGCCGGATCTGCGTTTCGTGCTGCTCGACAGCAACGGCAAGAAAACCCGCTTCGTGCGCCACGCCCGCCGGGAATTGGGGCTTTCCAACGTGGAGGTTGTGAACACCCGCGTGGAACAGTACCGTAATGCTCCATCGCAGATCATCAGCCGGGCGTTCGCCGCCCTGCCGGACATGCTGCAGGCCCTGGCCCCCCTGATCACCGACGGCAGCCGCGTTCTCGCCATGAAAGCGGCCGCCGCCGACCAGGAACTGGCCGGCCTGCCCGCCGGCTGGCGGGCCCGGGTGGCGCCTCTGTCGGTCCCCGGACTGGCGGAGGCCCGCGTGCTGGTGATCGCCAGCCGGGCCGGACCGCACGTGCCGGAATAAGGAGACCGCAGTGACCACCGTTTTTGCCATTGCCAACCAGAAAGGTGGAGTGGGCAAGACCACCAGCAGCGTCAATCTGGCCGCTTCCCTGGCGGCGACGCGCAAGAAGGTGTTGCTGGTGGACATTGATCCGCAGGGGAACGCCACCAGCGGCGCCGGTGTGGACAAGTACGAGCCGGAATACACCATCCACGACGTGCTGATGGGCGAAGTGAACGTGGAAGACGCGGTGGTCGACACCCCCAAGGATTCCGGCTTCGACCTGATCGCCGCCAACGGCGACCTGACCGCCGCCGAAGTGCAGCTGCTGGACATGAAGATGCGGGAATTCCGCCTGCGCAACGCGCTGGCGCGGATCCGCGGCAACTACGATTACATCATCGTCGACTGCCCGCCGTCGCTGAACATGCTCACCGTCAACGCGCTCACCGCGGCGGACTCGGTGATCGTGCCGATTCAGTGCGAGTACTACGCGCTGGAGGGTCTCACCTCGCTGATGAACACCATCGAGAAGATCCGCACCGTGCTCAACCCCAAGCTGCATATCGGCGGCCTGCTGCGCACCATGTACGACCCGCGCAACAGTCTGTCCAACGACGTTTCCAACCAGCTGATCAGCCACTTCGGCGACAAGGTGTACCGCACCATTATTCCCCGCAACGTGCGCTTGGCGGAAGCGCCCAGCCACGGCGCGCCGGTGATCACCTACGACCCCAAGTCCCGGGGCGCGGTCAGCTACCTGGCGCTGGCGGGCGAAATCCTGCGGCGCGAACAGGCCATGCAAAATGCCAAGGCCTCCTCCCAAACCCCGCAACCCCCGGCGTGAGGTAGCACACTATGGCGGCAAAGCGTAAACGCGGTCTCAGCAAGGGTCTCGACGCCCTGCTCAGCAGCAACGAGGCGTACCAGCGCCAGCCCGAGGAAGTCAGCGTCGAGGGTGACGGCGAGGCGTCGGAGCAGCAGGCCCAGCGCCCGCCCCGCGACGGCGACCTGCGCCACCTGCCGGTGGAACTGATGCAGCGCGGCCGCTACCAGCCGCGCAAGGACATGTCCGCCGATGCGCTCGAGGAGCTGGCGGAGTCGATCCGCGCGCAGGGCGTGATGCAACCCATCGTGGTGCGCCCGCTGGGCGACAACCGCTACGAAATCATCGCCGGCGAGCGCCGCTGGCGGGCCGCGCAGATGGCGGAGCTGGACGCGATTCCGGCGGTGATCCGGGAGGTGCCGGACGAAGCCGCCATCGCCATGTCGCTGATCGAGAACATTCAGCGCGAAAACCTCAACCCCATGGAAGAGGCGCTGGCGCTGTCCCGGCTCAAGGAAGAATTCGGCCTCACCCACCAGCAGGTCGCCGACGCAGTGGGCAAGTCCCGCGCCATGGTCACCAACCTGCTGCGGCTGATGAGCCTGGAAGCGGACGTCAAAAAGCTGCTCGAACACGGCGACCTGGAAATGGGCCACGCCCGTGCCCTGTTGTCGCTGACCGGCGCCAAGCAGGTGGAGGCCGCGCGCACCGTGGTCGCCAAGGGGTTGTCGGTACGCCAGACCGAAACCCTGGTGCGCGAATTCGAAAAGGAAAAGCCCGCCAAGCCGGCGCCGGCCAAGGAAGATCCCAATGTGCGGCACCTGATCAACGATCTGTCCGACCGCCTCGGTGCCCCGGTGCAGATTCAGCAGGGCAACGCCGGCAAGGGCAAGCTGGTGATCAGCTACAACAACCTGGATGAGCTGGACGGCATTCTGGCGCACATCAAATAGGCGGCGCCTCTTGGTCCATCTACATCAAATAACTTGACTGAAATCCGTTCGAGGCGTTAGCTTTCCACACACGCTGATACAAATTGCTCCGTTTTGTAGGGCGTCAACAGACTTTTTCTCCTTTCGCCCGGCACTTTCAAGGCAAACAATTGCCCGTGCCGGTTGATACCGCTATGCCTTCCTCATATACTTCCCGCGCCAAAGATCAGGGGGTACCCGCGACCTTCACCTGATAACACCCAGGCGTAGCCAGCGACGAAACCCGGGAGCAAGGTGGCCAATTTAGACGAATCAGCCCGCAGGACCTTGTTCTGGGGCTTGATGCGCGCCCAGACCACCAGCGTGGTCATCATCGCCGCGCTGGCCGCCGTGATCGCCGGAAGCACTATCGGTCTGGCGGCGCTCTGGGGCGGGACCATCAGCCTGATCGCCTATGCTTGGGGTGGCTTCCAAGTGTGGCTGCACCCGGGAAACCGTGCGGCCAAGCGCATGGCCGGCGCCGCGGTAAGAGCGGAGCTCGGCAAAATCGCCATCATGCTGGTGCTGTTCTGGCTGACGTTCGCCGAAGTACCGCAAATGCGCGAATCAATGACAGCAATGGTTTTGTTCCTCGCCTTCATGTCGGCGCAAATCGCCGGCTGGGTTCAGGTCGCGCGCCTGGATGCCCGCCTTGGAACGAAACATTACGGGCAAGAAGACTAGACTGTAGGTAACGATATGGCAGCGAGCTCCGCCAGCGAATATATCAAGCACCATCTAGGGAATCTCACCTATGGCCGTTTGCCCGAGGGCTACGAGCGTTTAGACCACCACGGGGATGTGGTTGAGACGCTGGAGACCAGCACCTGGACGTTCGCGCACAACGGTCAGGAAGCCGTCGACATGGGCTTCATGGCGTTCCATGTGGACTCCCTGGCGTGGGCCGGCGGTCTCGGCATCATCATGTGTCTGATGTTCTGGCTGGTGGCGCGCAAGGCCACCGCCGGCGTGCCCTCCGGTTTCATGAATTTCATGGAATCCATCATCGAATTCGTCGACAACCAGGTGCGTGACACCTTCCACGGCAAAAGCAAGCTGATTGCGCCGCTGTCTCTGGTGATCTTCTGTTGGGTGTTCCTGATGAACCTGATGGATCTGATCCCCGTCGACCTGTTCCCCAAGCTTTTCGAGTGGACCATGGTCACCTTCTTCGGCTGGGACGCGCACCAGGCCTACTTCAAGATCGTGCCCACCACCGACCCCAACATCACCCTGGCCATGTCCTTCTCGGTGATGCTGCTGATCATCGGCTTCACGGTCAAAGCCAAGGGCTTTGGCGGCTTTGTCGGTGAGCTGGCGTTCAAGCCTTTCGAGACGGATAACATCGTTCTCAAATTCCTTCTTCTGCCGGTCAACCTGGTCCTGGAAACCATCAGCCTGCTGTCCAAGCCGGTGTCTCTGGGTCTGCGGCTTTTCGGCAACATGTACGCCGGTGAATTCGTATTCATCCTGGTGGCGGCCATGATGGGGACCTGGCAGTTTATCGGCGCGTGGCCGTGGGCGGTTTTCCACATCCTGGTCATCACCCTCCAGGCGTTCATCTTCATGGTCCTGACCATCGTCTACCTGAGTATGGCGGTGGAAGAGCACTAAGTTTCATTTTCCAAACCAACTGAGCACTTACGGGAGTGTAACAATGGAAGGCATTCAATTTCTTGCTGCTGCAATCGTTGCTGGCCTGGCGGCCATCGGCGCCGGTCTCGGCTTCGGCATGATGGGCGGTCGTTTTCTGGAATCCGTCGCACGGCAGCCGGAACTGGCACCGATGCTGCAAACCCGCATGTTCATCATCGCGGGCCTGCTGGACGCCGTGCCGATTATCTGTATCGCTATCGCGTTCCTGCTGATTTTCCAGTAAATCGCGCTTTTCGAAATAAGCCCCGATTTTGGGAAATCTATGCAACGCGGATTGAGGTGTTGGCATGAATATTAATGCGACACTAATTGGCCAGGCCATCTGGTTCGCCCTGTTCGTGATCTTCTGCATGAAGTTCGTCTGGCCGCCTATTTCCAAGGCGCTGGAAGAACGGAAGCAGAAAATCGCAGAGGGCCTGAGCGCCGCGGATCGGGCTGAGCGCGATCTGGTGCTGGCGCAGGAAAAAGCCTCCTCGAACCTTAAGGAAGCCAAAGAAAAGGCGTCCGAGATTATCGAGCAGGCCAACAAACGGGCGAATCAGATCGTCGAGGAAGCCAAAGACCAGGCACGCACCGAAGGTGAGCGTCTGATCGAGAAGGCCCAGTCCGAGATCGATCAGGAGATCAACCGCGCCCGTGAAGAGCTGCGCAAAGAGGTGTCCGCTCTGGCATTGAGTGGCGCCGAGCAAGTGCTGGGCCGCGAAGTGAACCGCGACGCACACAAGCAGCTGCTGGACGACTTGGCGGCTCAACTCTGAGTGATACGGATGGCACCCCATGGCTGAATTGACCACCATCGCACGCCCATACGCCAAGGCCGCGTTCATGTTCGCCAAAGAACAGAACGCGCTGGCGGAATGGGAGCAGATGCTGGGCCTGGCGGCGGCAGTGGCGCAGGAAGCCACCATGCGTGCCTACCTGGACCAGCCGGAGCTGGACAGCGAGACACAGGCGAAAGCGATAGGCGACGTTTGTGGCGATGAGCTCAATGAGAGCGCTCGCAATTTTATCGCCCAGCTCGCGGACAACAAGCGTCTGGCCCTGTTGCCGACCATCGCAATGTTGTTCCACGAACTGGCGGCGGAAGATCAACGCACCATTGATGTGGAGTTGATTGCGCCGTTCGAACTGGAAGACGCCGAGACCGACAAACTGGTGACAGCGCTGAAGACGCGTCTGGGCCGGAATGTGCAGGTGTCCACCTCCGTTGACGAGTCACTCATTGGTGGCGTGCTGGTGAGAGCCGGCGATACCGTAATTGATGGCAGTGTGCGCGGCCGGCTTAACCGCCTGGCAGAGCAACTGAACTCTTGAGTTTGAGGGATTAGAGATGCAGCAACTCAACCCGTCCGAAATCAGCGAGATTATCAAGTCGCGCATCGCGAAACTTGATACCTCCACCGAGGCACGGAACGAAGGTACGGTGGTATCCGTATTTGACGGCATCGTGCGCATTCATGGTCTGGCCGACGTGATGTTCGGCGAAATGATCGAGTTTGAGGGCGGCATCTTCGGCATGGCCCTCAACCTGGAGCAGGACTCCGTGGGCGCCGTGGTGCTGGGTGATTACCTGGGTCTGGCGGAGGGCCAGAAGGTCCGCTGCACCGGCCGCATTCTGGAAGTGCCGGTGGGCCCGGAACTGCTCGGCCGCGTGGTCGACGCCCTGGGTAACCCGGTGGACGGCAAAGGTCCGGTGGACGCCGCCGAAACCGACGCCGTCGAGAAAGTGGCGCCCGGCGTGATCTGGCGTAAAGAGGTGAACGAGCCGGTACAGACCGGTTTCAAATCCATCGACGCCATGACCCCGATCGGCCATGGCCAGCGTGAGCTGATCATCGGCGACCGCCAGATCGGTAAGACCGCCGTGGCGGTGGACACCATCATTAACCAGAAAGACTCCGGCATTAAGTGTGTCTACGTGGCCATCGGTCAGAAGCAGTCCACCATCGCCAACGTGGTGAGCAAGCTGGAAGAGCACGGCGCCATGGAAAACACCGTGATCGTGGCGGCCTCCGCTTCCGATCCGGCTTCCATGCAGTTCCTGGCCCCGTTCGCCGGCTGCGCCATGGGCGAGTACTTCCGTGACCGCGGCGAAGACGCCCTGATCGTTTATGACGATCTCACCAAGCAAGCCTGGGCCTACCGTCAGATTTCCCTGCTGCTGCGCCGCCCGCCGGGCCGTGAAGCCTACCCGGGTGACGTGTTCTACCTGCACTCCCGTCTGCTGGAACGCGCCGCCAAGGTAAACGAGGAATTCGTCGAGAAGTTCACCGACGGTAAAGTGAAAGGCAAGACCGGTTCCCTGACCGCGCTGCCGATCATTGAGACCCAGGGCGGTGACGTGTCCGCGTTCGTACCCACCAACGTGATCTCCATTACCGATGGTCAGATCTTCCTGGAAACCAGCCTGTTCAACGCCGGCATCCGCCCGGCCATGAACGCCGGCATCTCGGTTTCCCGTGTGGGCGGTTCCGCGCAGACCAAGATCGTCAAGAAGCTCGGCGGTGGTATCCGTCTGGCACTGGCCCAGTACCGGGAACTGGCGGCGTTCGCTCAGTTCGCTTCCGACCTGGACGAGGCCACCCGTGAGCAGCTCGAGCACGGCCAGGCCGTCACCGAGCTGATGAAGCAGAAGCAATACAGCCCGATGTCCGTTGCCGAAATGGGCGTGGTGCTGTACGCGGCGAACAACGGCTACCTGAAAGGCATCGAGATCAGCAAGATCGGCGCCTTCGAAGCCGCGCTGCTGGATTATATGAACAGCGAACAGAAAGCGTTGATGGACAAGATCAACGAAAAGGGTGACTACAACGATGAGATCGAGGCCGGTATCAAAGACGCCATCGATCAATTCAAGTCCACCCAAACCTGGTAATTCGCTAAGAAAGGATTAGTCCTATGGCTAGCGGTAAAGAGATCAAAGGCAAGATCTCTAGTGTCCAGAGCACGAAGAAGATTACTCGTGCGATGGAGATGGTGGCAGCCAGCAAAATGCGCAAAGCGCAGGACCGTATGGCTGCCAGCAAGCCCTACGCGAGCCGTATGCGTCAGGTGGTTGCCCATCTTGCCAACGCTGATCTGGAGTACCGGCACATTTACCTGCACGAGCGGGAAGTGAAGAACGTCGGTTACATCGTGGTGACCTCCGACCGGGGCCTGAGTGGCGGCTTGAACGCCAACCTGCTGAAGAAGGTCGTGAAAAGCACCCGTCAGTGGGAGCAGGAAGGCGCCAAGACGCAGTACTGCGTGGTAGGCAGCAAGGGCATCGCCTTCTTCAAGAGCGTCGGCGGCGACGTTCAGGCCACCGTTAACGGCCTGGGCGACACCCCGCACCTGAGCGATCTGATCGGCTCCATCAAGGTGATGCTCGACGCCTTTGAAAATGGTGAGATCGACCGTTTGTACCTGGTGTACAACGAGTTCGTGAACACCATGACGCAGTCACCCAAAAGCATTCAGTTGCTGCCGCTTGAAGCTTCGCAAGACGAAGAGTTTCAGCGTCATTGGGACTATATCTACGAGCCTGAGCCTAAGGAAATCCTGGATGAGCTGCTGGTCCGGTTCATTGAATCCCAGGTTTATCAAGGCGTGGTCGAGAACAATGCCTGTGAACAGGCAGCGCGCATGGTCGCCATGAAGGCGGCCAGTGACAACGCCGGCGAGATCATTAATGACCTCCAGCTGGTGTACAACAAGGCGCGCCAGGCGGCCATTACCCAGGAAATTTCTGAAATCGTTGGTGGTGCCGCCGCGGTCTAGTGTCTGTTTCAGACAGCACGCGGCGAAAACGCAAGTTAAGAGGATGCAAGCATGAGTAGCGGTCGTATTGTTCAGATCATCGGTGCTGTGATCGACGTCGAATTCCCGCGCGAAAACGTGCCAAAGGTGTATGACGCTCTCACCGTGGACGGTACCGAAACCACGCTGGAAGTTCAGCAGCAGTTGGGTGACGGCGTGGTGCGCACCATCGCGATGGGCTCCACTGAAGGTCTGAAGCGTGGCCTGGGTGTCACCGACACCGGCGAACCGATTCAGGTGCCGGTGGGCACCAAGACCCTGGGCCGGATCATGGACGTGCTCGGTCGCCCGATCGACGAAGCGGGTCCGATCGGTGAAGAAGAGCGCATGTCCATTCACCGTGAGGCACCCTCTTACGCGGATCAGGCAGCCACCAACGAACTGCTTGAAACCGGCATCAAGGTGATCGACCTGGTCTGCCCGTTCGCCAAGGGCGGTAAGGTTGGCCTGTTCGGCGGCGCCGGCGTGGGTAAAACCGTGAACATGATGGAGCTGATCCGGAACATCGCGATCGAGCACTCCGGTTTCTCCGTGTTCGCCGGTGTGGGTGAGCGTACTCGTGAGGGTAACGACTTCTACCACGAGATGAAGGACTCCAACGTTCTCGACAAGGTGTCGCTGGTCTACGGCCAGATGAACGAGCCGCCGGGCAACCGTCTGCGCGTGGCGCTGACCGGTCTGACCATGGCCGAGAAGTTCCGTGACGAAGGCCGTGACGTTCTGTTCTTCGTGGATAACATCTACCGTTACACCCTGGCGGGTACCGAGGTATCGGCACTGCTGGGCCGGATGCCCTCCGCGGTGGGTTACCAGCCGACCCTGGCGGAAGAGATGGGCGTTCTGCAGGAACGGATCACCTCCACCAAGACCGGTTCCATCACCTCCGTGCAGGCGGTATACGTGCCCGCGGATGACTTGACCGACCCGTCCCCGGCGACCACCTTCGCCCACCTGGACGCCACCGTGGTACTGAGCCGTGACATCGCCTCCAAGGGTATCTACCCGGCGATCGACCCGCTCGACTCCACCTCCCGCCAGCTGGATCCGCTGGTGATCGGCCAGGAGCACTACGAGGCGGCCCGTGGCGTGCAGACCGTTCTGCAGGGCTACAAGGAACTCAAGGACATCATCGCGATTCTGGGTATGGACGAGCTGTCCGAAGAGGATAAGCTGACCGTATCCCGCGCGCGTAAGATCGAACGCTTCCTGTCACAGCCGTTCTTCGTGGCGGAAGTATTCACCGGCGCACCGGGCAAATACGTCTCCCTGAAGGACACCATCCGTTCCTTCCAGGGTATCCTGAACGGTGATTATGACCACATCCCCGAGCAGGACTTCTACATGAAGGGCTCCATCGACGAGGTTGTAGAGGCCTACAACAAACGCGGTGACAAGTAACCGCCCGGGGAGGAACACAGATGGCGATGACCGTGCATTGCGATATCGTTAGTGCCGAAAAGCAGCTGTTCTCCGGACTGGTCGAGCTGGTAGTGGCCGCCGGTGTGGAAGGGGACCTGGGTGTCATGCCCGGTCACGCGCCCTTGCTCACCCGGCTCAAGCCCGGCCCGGTTCGCGTGAAGAAGCAGAACGGGGACGAAGAAGTGTTCTACGTCTCCGGCGGCTTCCTGGAAGTCCAGCCGAAACTGGTCACCGTGCTGGCGGACACCGCCGAGCGCGCCCAGGATATGGACGGCGCCCAGGCGGAAGAAGCCAAGCAGCGTGCCAAGGAAGCCCTGGAAGGCAAGAACGCCGACATGGACTACTCGCGCGCCGCCATCACCCTGGCCGAAGCGTCCGCGCGCTTGCGTACCATCGAGCAAATCAAGAAGATGGCCAAGCGGTAACGCCCGGCTTTCGGTACAAGCTGAATTAAAAAAGGGTGGCTCTGAGCTGCCCTTTTTTGTGATCGCCGTCCATGGCGATCACCCTTCGGGCCGTCGCTGGCGCGACGTCAAAAATCGCTCCCGGCGATTTTTTATATGGCGACGAACGATGTAACGATCATCACAGGACTCAAGGAAGCGGAGCATGAATCTGGCGGTAGTGATTCTCGCGGCGGGCAAGGGAACCCGCATGAAATCGGATCTCCCCAAGGTACTCCACCCGATTGCCGGGCGCCCCATGGTGCAGCACGTGGTGGACGCCGCCGGCGCCCTCGACCCGGACAACACCGTGCTGATTTACGGTCACGGCGGCGATGCCGTCCGCCAGGCGGTGACCGGTTCGCGGCTGCAATGGGCGGAGCAGGCCGAACAGCTCGGCACCGGCCACGCCGTGGCGCAGGCCCTGCCGCACCTGGAAGAAGACGTGGTGCTGGTGCTGTACGGCGACGTGCCTCTGATCCAGCCGCAGACCCTGCGTGACTTCGTCGCCCGCGTGGACGACCAGAGCCTGGCGCTGATGACCCTGACTCTGGATGACCCGTCCGGCTACGGCCGTGTGATTCGCGACGGCGACGGCAAGGTACGGCGCGTGGTGGAGCAGAAAGACGCCAGCGACGACGAAAAAGCGGTCCGCGAAATCAATACCGGCATTCTCGCCTGCACCCGCCGCTTCCTGAACGACAGCCTGCCGCGACTCTCCAACAGCAACGCCCAGGGCGAATACTACCTCACCGACCTGATCGCCATGGCCGTGGACGCGGGCATGGAGGTGGTCACCGAGCAGCCCGGCCACGCCTGGGAAGTGGACGGCGTCAACGACCGGGTGCAGCTGGCGCGCCTGGAACGGGTCTATCAGCGGGTCCGCGCGGAATCGCTGATGCGCGCCGGCGTCACCCTGCTGGATCCCGCCCGCCTGGATATCCGTGGAAACCTGCAGTGCGGCCAGGACGTCACCCTCGACATCAACACCGTGCTGGTGGGCGACGTGGTGATCGGCGACCGCGTCACCGTGGGCCCGAACTGTTTGATCCGCAACGCCCGCATCGGCAGCGGCACCCACATTGAGGCGAACTCGGTGGTGGACGGCGCGGTGGTCGGTGAAGAGTGTCAGGTGGGTCCGTTCGCCCGTCTGCGTCCGGGCACCGAGCTGGCCGCCCGGGCCAAGGTCGGCAACTTCGTGGAGACCAAGAAAGCCTATGTGGGCGAGGGCTCGAAAGTGAACCACCTCACCTACATTGGCGACAGCCGTATCGGCAAGGGCGTCAACGTGGGCGCCGGCACCATTACCTGCAACTACGACGGCGTGAACAAGTTCCAGACGGTGATGAAGGACGGTGCCTTTATCGGTTCCAATTCGTCGCTGGTGGCGCCGGTCACCATCGGCGAGAATGCCACCGTGGGCGCCGGCAGCGTGGTGACCAAGGACGTGCCCGACCAGGGCCTGGCGGTGGCCCGTGGCCAGCAGCGCAACATTCAGAACTGGTCACGGCCGGAAAAGAAATAGGCACGGAACGGACAAAAAGGAAAAGCACATGTGTGGAATCGTCGGCGCCATTGCCCATCGTAATGTCAGCAACATCCTGATCACCGGCCTGAAGCGCCTGGAATATCGGGGCTACGACAGTGCGGGCGTGGCACTGCTCAACGACCAGGGCCTGCTCCGCGTGCGCCGCCAGGGCAAGGTGGCGGCGCTGGAAGCGGCGGTGCGCGAGCAGAACAGCGCCGGCTTCCTGGGTATCGCACACACGCGCTGGGCCACCCATGGCCGTCCGTCCGAGGACAACGCCCACCCGCATATGTCCGGTAACGGGCTGGCGGTGGTGCATAACGGCATCATCGAGAACTTCCAGGAACTCAAGGACGAACTGGAAGCCGACGGTTACGCCTTCAGCTCGCAGACCGACACCGAGGTGATCGCCCACCTGATCCACCGCGCCCTCAAGGACACCGGCAATCTGGTGGCCGCGGTACGCGCCAGCGTCGCGCGTCTGCACGGCGCCTATGCGTTGGGCGTGATCGACCGGAATGAACCCGACCGGCTGGTGGCGGTGCGCTCCGGTTCGCCGCTGGTGGTGGGCCTGGGCATCGACGAAAACTACGTGGCCTCCGATCAGCTGGCCCTGTTGCCGGTGACCAACCGCTTCATCTTTCTTGAAGAGGGCGATCTGGTGGACGTCACCGTGGACGCCGTCACCATCACCGACGCCGACGGTGAGCCGGCGGAGCGTACCGTCCACGAACTGGACGGCACCCACGAGGACGCCGACAAAGGGCCGTACCGGCACTACATGCAGAAGGAAATCTTCGAGCAGCCCGCCGCCATCCAGCGCACCCTGGAAGGACGTATCGATTCGCCCGATGCGGTGAGCGCCGCCTTCGGCGACAGCGCCGCCGCCATCTTCGACCGGGTACGCACGGTGCAAATTGTCGCCTGCGGCACCAGCTACCACGCCGGCATGGTGGCCCGTTACTGGCTGGAGGCCATGGCGGGCATTCCCTGCCAGGTGGAAGTGGCCAGTGAATTCCGCTATCGCCGGCACGTGGTGCCGGAAGGCACCCTGTTCGTCACCATTTCACAGAGTGGTGAAACCGCCGATACCCTGGCCGCGCTGCGCGACACCGGCGGCAAGGATTACGTCGGTCGCCTGGCGATCTGCAACGTGGACGGTTCCTCGCTGGTGCGCGAGTCCGAGCTGGTGTTTCTCACCAAGGCCGGGCCGGAAATCGGCGTGGCGTCCACCAAGGCGTTCACCACCCAGCTCACCGGCCTGATGATGCTGGTGCTGGCCCTGGGCCGCCGTAAGGGCCTGGGCGACGACCAGATCGAAACGATTCTGTCCGAACTGCGTCAGCTGCCCAATCTCCTGGAGCAGGCGGCGGCCCTGGACAAGCCCATCGAAACCCTGTCGCGCGCCTTCGTGGAAAAGCACCACACCCTGTTCCTGGGCCGCGGCGTGCACTTCCCGGTGGCCATGGAAGGGGCGCTCAAGCTCAAGGAAATCTCCTATATCCACGCCGAGGCCTACCCGGCCGGGGAGCTCAAACACGGCCCGCTGGCCCTGGTGGATAAGGAAATGCCGGTGGTGGCGGTGGCGCCCAACGACCAGCTGCTGGAAAAGCTGAAGTCGAACCTGCAGGAAGTGCGCGCCCGGGGCGGCGAACTCTATGTGTTCGCCGACAAGAACGCCCACGTTAAAGAGGGCGAGGGCATCCATGTGCTGAACATGCCCGCGGTGCCGGAAAGCATCGCGCCGATCGTCTACACCGTGCCGCTGCAACTGCTCAGCTACCACGTGGCGGTGCTGCGCGGCACCGATGTGGATCAGCCGCGCAACCTCGCCAAATCGGTCACCGTGGAGTAACCGGCCCTAGTCTTCGAACAGGGACAGATACTCCCCGTAGCCGAGCTCTTCCATCTTCTCGCGGGGGATGAACTCCATGGCGGCGGAGTTCATGCACCAGCGCTGGCCGGTGGGCGCCGGCCCGTCGTCGAACACATGGCCCAGGTGCGAATCCGCGTAGCGGCTGCGCACCTCGGTGCGGCTGGCCCACCACAGACTGTTGTCTTCGCGGGTGGTCACGAACCGGTCGTCGATGGGCCGGGTGAAGCTCGGCCAGCCGGTGCCGGAATCGTACTTGTCCGTGGAGGAGAACAACGGCTCGCCGCTGATCACGTCCACATAGATGCCTTCCTTCTTCAGGTCGTGATACGGGTTCTTGAACGCCCGCTCGGTGGCGTCGTCACGCGTCACCTGAAAGGCGATCTCCGGCAGCGCCTTCTTGAGCACCTCATCGGAGGGGCGCTTGAACTTCTCCGGGCCTTCCCAGGGCGCACCCAGATCCAACTCTTCCTGTTCCTCTTCTTCCTCCACCGAGGCGCTCAGCCAGGGGCGCGCGTCCGGGTCTTCCCAGTGCTTCTCCAGAAACTGATCACGGCCTGAGTTGTAGCGATAAAACTTATAGCGCAGGGCACTCTTCTTGTAATAGTCCTGGTGGTAGTCCTCAGCTTCGTAAAACGCCTTCAACGGCACGATCTCGGTGACCACGTCCTTATCGAAACGGCCGCTCTCATCGAGGGCCTTTTTGGACGCTTCCGCCAGCGCACGCTCCTCGTCGTTCTGATAGAAGATCGCGCTGCGGTACTGCGAGCCCTGGTCAATAAACTGGCCGTCCGGGTCGGTCGGGTCGATGTGCTTCCAGAACCAGGCGAGCAGATTCTCGTAGCTCACCACCTCCGGGTCGTAGAGCACCTTCACCACCTCGGTGTGGCCGGTTTGCCCACCGGCCACCTGCTGGTAGGTGGGGTCCACCTCTTCGCCGCCGGCGTAGCCGCTGATCGCTTCGGACACCCCGTCCAGCTTTTCGAAATCCGCTTCGGTACACCAGAAGCAGCCGCCGGCGAACACGGCGCTGGCCTGGGCGGCCACGGCCGGCCCGGCCACCAACACCATTAGGAAAACCAATACGCGCATCATAGTTGCCTCCTTTAGCGAACCTTGGATGCATCCGGAGAGAGAATGTTACATCAGCCTCCCGGTCGGCACGGCCCGCCACTCCCGTGATTGTGCGCCGCCCACCGTGTGGATGGCGACAACGCCGCTAACCGTTTCGCCGCGGCGCGCATCCGGGCTACCATACTTCCAGCCGGGACCGGTCCGGTCATAAAGGGAGCGATGACGATGAGCATGATCAAGGAATTCCGTGAATTCGCCGTGCGCGGCAATGTGGTCGATATGGCCGTGGGGATCATTATCGGCGGCGCCTTCGGCACCATCGCCAAGAGCCTGGTGTCCGACGTGATCATGCCGCCGGTGGGGCTGCTCCTGGCGGACGTGGATTTCGTCGATTTGTTCCTGGTGCTCAAGGGCGACGGGCCCTTCGCCACCCTGGCCGACGCCCAGGCGGCGGGCGCGGTGACGCTCAACTACGGCGTATTTATCAACAACGTGATCAGCTTCCTGATCGTCGCCTGGGCGGTGTTCTTCCTGGTGCGCGGGCTCAACCGGGTCAAGCGCAAGGAAGAACAGGCCGCCCCGGTGGAGCCGCCACCCACCCCCGAGGTGCCGGAAGACATTCTGCTGCTGCGCGAAATCCGCGATAACCTCAAGCGTTGATGAGTGAGCAAGCCCAGGGGCACGGGCAAGGTGCCCCCCGCCAGAACGTCGAGAACTCTCACTTTTGTCTGGTCGCGGACAGCGAGGAAGCCTTCGTGCTGCGCGCCGCCACCGCGCGGCTGGCCCAGCGCACCCTGGACCTGCAGTACTACGTCTGGGAGGACGACCGGATCGGCAAGCTGCTGGTCTACCGGGCCCTGGAAGCGGCCCGCCGGGGCGTCAAGGTGCGGCTGCTGCTAGACCACGCCAACCAGCTCGGCCGGGATGTGAAATGGGCGGCGCTGAACGCGCACCCGAACGTGGAAATCCGGCTGTTCAACCCGTTCCGGGGCCGTTACAAGCACTTTATTCAGTGGCTCTATCACGCCCCCCGGCTGAACCACCGGATGCACAACAAGGCCTGGATCGTGGACGGCGAGCGGGCCATCGTCGGCGGCTGCAACCTCTCCGAGCACTACTTCGGTGTCCACCCGGAGGCCAACTTCCGCGACCTGGACATCTACGCCCGGGGGCCGATCGTGGCGGAAACCCGCGCCGCCTTCGACGCCTACTGGGACAGCGACGTCTGCGTCCGTCTGCGCTCCCTGCGCCGCCGCTCGCGGGTCCACGCCGACCGGTTGTGGCAGCAGCTGGTGGCGTGGCGTAAAAGCCTGGACGGTTTTCCCTACCGTTACGAACAGGATGTCGCCCATTTCGAAGACGTTCTCGGCGCCGCCGACCGACGACAGATTCAGGCGCCGGCCGCGCTGCTGTTCGATCCGCCGGACAAAGCCAAGGGCGCCACCCAGTGCCTGATGGGCGACCAGCTCGGCCGGCTGCTCGGGCAGCGCTCGCTGAACGAGATCCTGATCGAGGCCAGCTACTTTATCCCCGGGGACGAATTCACCGCCGCCCTGGCCGACATGCACCGCAACGGCTGCCGGGTGGCGCTGCTCACCAACAGCCTGGCCACCAACGACGTGATCGCCGCCCACGCCGCCTACGCCCGCTACCGCCCGGCGCTGCTGCGCGGCGGCGTCGAGGTCCACGAGCTGCAGGCCAACGCCCGCGCCCGCCGCCACCACGCCCGGCTGTTGCGCGGCCGGGGCCGCTCCAAGTCCAGCCTGCACACCAAAGCCATGGTGCTCGACCGCAAGGAGCTGTTCGTGGGCTCGTTCAACCTGGACCCGCGCTCGGTGAACGTGAACACGGAGATGGGCTACTACGTGGACAGCGAAGCGCTGGCCGGCGAGGTGGCGGCGTTCGTGGAGGAAGGGATGGCGCCCCAGAACAGCTACCGGGTCACGAGTGACGACCAGGGGCTGCTATGGGGCGCCGGCGACGAGCGGGGCCCGGTTCAGTACCGAAGCGAACCCCGGGTCAGTCCGTTGCGGCGGCTGGCGTCGCAACTGTGCGCGCTGCTGCCGATCGAGAACCTGCTGTAGCGCGGGTGAGCGCGGGCGCGCTCAGTCCCGCTTGCTCTGTTCCAGGTCCTTCCAGTACGGGTCGCGCAGCTCGCGCTTGAGGATCTTGCCGATGGTACTGCGCGGCAGCTCGTCGCGGCGCTCCAGGCCGGACAAACGCTGACCCTTGCCCAGTTGCTGGTTGGCCCGCTCGCGGATCGCCTCCAGGTCGCCCTCGGCGCCCTCGCGCAGCACCACCAGGCCCAGGGGCGTTTCCCCCCACTGCTCGCTGGGCACCGCGATCACCGCCGCGTCCACCACGTCGTCGTCCTTGAGCAGCACCTTCTCCAGGTCCTCCGCGTAGACGTTGAAGCCGCCGGAAATGATCATGTCCTTGCGGCGGTCCAGCACCGACAGGAAGCCGTCCTCGTCCAGGCGTCCCATGTCGCCGGTGCGGTAGAACACCTCGCCCTCGGGGCTGGTCCACAGCAGCTCGCTGGTCTTGTCTTCACGCTTGTAGTAGCCGCGCATCATGGCGCCGCTGCGGCCTACGATCTCGCCGATCTCGCCGGCGGGCAGCTCTTTCAGGTCCTCGCCGATAATGCGCAGCTCGCAGCCCGGGCTGGCCTTGCCCACGGTGGCCCATTTGGTGGGGTTCTCGGCGCAGTTCAGGGTGGTGGTCACGCCGCCCTCGGTGAGGCCGTAGAACTCCAGAATGTTGCCCGGCCAGCGCGCCATGGCGTCGGCGATCACGTGGGCGCGCAGCGGCGCGCTGGTGGAGAACTTCACCTTGAAGCTGCTCAGGTCGAAGCGGTCGAAATCCGGTTCGGCGAGAATGCGCTGGTACTGCACCGGCACCAGCATGGCGTGGGTGACGCGGTGCTGCTCGGCCAGCTCCAGGAAGCGATGGGCGTCGAACTTGGCCATGCTGACGATGGTGCCGCCGCCGAACAGGGTGGGCAGCACCGACACCAGGGTGGTGTTGGAGTACAGCGGCGTGGACACCAGGTTCACCGCCGTGTCGTCGTAGCCCAGGGCCGCCACGCGCTCCAGCTGACGGGCGCGCAGGCGGTGATCGTGGAGAATGCCCTTGGGCACCCCGGTGGTGCCGGAGCTGTAGATGATGTTGAACGGGTCGTCCAGCGACGGCGTGTGGTCCGGCGCGTCCGTGGCCGGGTCGCCCAGCCAGTCCTCGAAGGCCAGCCAGCCGTCGGTCTGGAAATCCAGGCTGATACGGGTGCTCTCATCGATATTGTCGAGCCCGTCGAGCAGCGGCTCGATCAGGTCGCGGTGCTTGGCGGACACGAACAGAAAACGCGCGTCGCAGTCGTTGACCATCAGCGCCAGGGTCTCGCCGGCGGCCATGCCGGACAGCGGCACCATGCAGCCGCCGGCGGTGAGGGTGCCCATGAACAGGGTCAGGTAGCGGGCGCTGTTCTCGGACAGGCCGGCCACGGTCTCGCCGCGCTGCAGACCGGCGGCGCGCAGGCGGTTGGCGACCCGGTTCACGTTATCCACGAACTGACGCCAGGTGAGCATGCCGGTTTCGTCGTACACCGCCGGTTTGTCCGGCTGGGCCGCCGCCAGCTGCTGCAGGCGTTCGGGCACGGATACAAAGGCCTCCGCGTCCATTTCTGGTGCGTAGACGGGCATCGCTTCACTTACCGCGGTCATGGGTCTCTCCCGATTAGCTGGAATTCCGTTAAAGTGGAATTTTGTTTTAAATTTGGCCAGGAAGCATACTCTCCGGTATGCCCGGGCTCAATACTGACCGGTCACGCTCCGCCGGCGTCCGCTCGACCAAAGGCTAATAACACCGTTTTCAGGGGGCGTGCTAGTTGTCTCGTAAGAGGCCTGCGGGTCCGCTTTCACCGCGGCCACAAGCAGATAACAACAATTCTGGGGAACCGCCATGGGACTCAAAAAAAGCTTGGGTATCGTTGCCGCCTGCTTGCTGGCGAGCGCCGCGCACGCGGCCACGCCGGTGAAGCTGGGCCTTAACTACCCGCACACCGGTGAATACAGTGAAGAGGGGCTGATGCAAAAGCGCGGCGCCCTGATGGCCATTGATGAAATCAACGCCGCCGGTGGCGTGCGCGGCCGGCCGCTGGAGCTGATCGAGCGCGATTCCGCCTCCCAGGCGGAGCGCTCCCGGCGCAATGTGGACGAGCTCGCCGCCGAAGGCGCGGCCATGCTGTTCGGCGGCTCGTCCAGCGGCGTCGCCATCGCCGCCAGCAAGCAGGCGCGCAAGCACGACCTGCTCTACTTCGGCACGCTCACCTATTCCAACGATACCACCGGCAAGGACGGCCACCTGGGCATGTTCCGCGAGTGCTACAACGCCTGGATGGCGGCGCGGGTGCTGGGCGACTACCTCAAGCGCGAGTACCAGGACAAGAAGTACTTCTACGTCACCGCCGACTACACCTGGGGCCACACCACCGAAGCCTCCATGCGGGAGTTCACCGACACCAAGGACGGCGAGCGCCACGGCTCGGTGCTGGTGCCGTTCCCCGGCGGCCGCTACCACGAAATCGAAGAAGCCATGCAGGCGGCGGCGGACAGCGACGCGGACGTCCTGGTGATGGTGTTGTTCGGCGAGCAGATGGTGCGCGGCATGACCATCGCCCAGCAGAAAAAGCTGCCCGAACGGATGCAGATCGTGGTGCCCAATCTCACCCTCAGCATGGTCGAGCAGACCGGGCCCTTCATCATGGCCGGCGTGATCGGCGCCGCGCCCTGGACCTGGAACGTACCCTACGAATACGGCTTTGAGCGCGGCCAGCAGTTCGTGGAAGAATTCTCCCAGCGCTACCGCACCCGCCCCTCCACTTCGGCGGCATCGGCCTACAGCATCGTCTACCAGTGGAAAGAGGCGGTGGAACGGGCCGGCAGCTTCGCCTCCGGCAACGTGCGGCGTGCCCTGGAGGGCCACAGCTACACGCTGCTCAAGGACCAACAGCAGTGGCGTGCCTTTGATCACCAGAACGTGCAAAGTGTCTACGCCGTGCGCATCAAGGCCCGTGACCA
>Ga0098052_1000356_pt1 | contig 28669 bp, 12 predicted proteins | sample 15_taG_FD_81591 | JGI IMG/M metagenome (GOLD analysis project Ga0098052, IMG submission 81591) | Marine viral communities from the Subarctic Pacific Ocean - 15_ETSP_OMZ_AT15312 metaG | ecosystem: Environmental > Aquatic > Marine > Oceanic | place: Pacific Ocean | collected 2015-01-18
CAAAATACAGGTGGTCCAAAATTTAAAGTGTTGGGTGATGATTCTGCTAGTTTTAAATGGAAAATTAAAAACAAAAATTAACAATTTAAAAAAATTACAAAATGGCAATTACACCAGGAGGTAGTTTGAACGTAACGCCGTCAGCAATACGCACGACGTTAGAGAGCAACTACATCGATTTTACAAGCGGGACTAATGACTGGTCCCAACAGTACTTACCAGATTTAATGGAGAAAGAAGCTGAAGTCTTTGGAAAAAGAACGGTAGCTGGATTCTTAAATCAAGTAGGTGCAGAAGAGGCAATGTCCTCAGACCAAGTAGTTTGGTCAGAACAAGGTAGATTACACTTAACTTATACGGCAACTGCAAATTCAGCGGCTGGTCAAGTGGTAACAATTACAGATCATATTGATACTAATGCAGCTTACGCTAACCATCACCACGGTATTAGAGTTGGTGATACTGTATTATTAGCTCACGCTGGTGGTACTATTAGATGTTATGTATCAGATGCTGATTCAGGTACTGATAGTGCTATTACTTGTTTACCATACGATTCAGCTAGTTTATTACTATCTGGTATGGCATCAGGTGCGGCGGTAGAATGTAGGGTTATGGTTTATGGTTCTGAGTTTGGAAAAGGAACTGTAGGTCAAACTGAAGCTAATCAACCTTCATTCAAATCTTATAGCAACAAACCAATTATTATCAAAGACATGTACATGGTTAATGGATCAGACGCATCTGCGATTGGTTGGGTTGAAGTTACAGGTGAAGAAGGACAAAACGGATACTTATGGTATTTAAAAGCTGAAGGTGATACTAGAGCTCGTTATACTGATCACTTAGAGATGACTTTAGTTGAAGCTGAAAAAGCTGACAACGCGGGCGGTTCTATTGTTGATCAAACTATAGGTACAGCTGATGATTCAGTTGGTACTGAAGGTTTATTCTCAGCTATAAGCACTAGAGGTAACAAATCATCTGGTATTACAGGTGTTAACGCTGCTACTGATTTAGCAGAGTTTGACGCTATCTTAGCGGAATTTGACAAGCAAGGTGCAATTGAGGAAAATATGATGTTTGTAAATAGAGGAACTTCTCTAGCTATGGATGACATGTTAGCTTCAATGAATTCTTACGGAGCTGGTGGTACTTCTTACGGAGTATTCAACAACTCTGAAGACATGGCTTTGAACTTAGGTTTCTCTGGATTCAGAAGAGGTTCTTATGACTTCTATAAATCTGACTGGAAATATCTAAATGACAAAGGTACTAGGGGAGCTATTAACGCTATCGACGCTGTTAACGCGGTTAGAGGTGTTGTGATTCCAGCGGGTGTATCTTCAGTTTATGATGAGGTTTTAGGTAGAAACTTAAAACGTCCGTTCTTACACGTTAGATATAGAGCTTCACAAATGGAAAGCAGACAATTCAAAACTTGGATTACTGGTTCTGTTGGTGCTGAAACTAACGACTTGGATGCAATGAAAGTACACTACTTATCTGAAAGATGTTTAGTAGTACAAGGTGCAAATAACTTTATGTTATTGAACTAATCAATTTTAAAAGAACCGGGGCTTCGGCCTCGGTCCTTTTTATTTATTAACTTATATTATATTATATTATGGCAAATGAAAGAATTAAATTCACGGATCGTTCTGAGAACATAAAAGAACTCCACGAGCAATCCCAAGAATTAAAACAAAAAGAAGAAAAAAAGGGGACAAAACTAGAAAACAATTGGATTATAAAAGATAGAGTTTATCTTTTAAAAAACAAAATGTCTCCATTAACTCACATTATAAAAGCAGCAGATATTTATTATTTTGATGAGGAAAAAGGTTATCAAAGAGAATTAAAATACACTAGAAACCAACAAACGTGTTTTGTTGATGAGATGCACGGTGAGCAGAGATTAGATCACATCATCTTTAGAGACGGTATATTAAATGTTCCAAAGGAAAAGACAGTGTTACAAAAACTACTATCTTTATACCATCCCTTGAAAAATAAGTTGTATGAAGAGTTTGATGCCGTTAGCGTTGCTGCTGATGAGTTAGACCACATTCAATTGGAAATAGACGCTTTAAACGCAGCTCAATCTTTAGATATAGATATGGCTGAAGCTGTTATGCGTGTAGAGTTAGGTTCTAGAGTGTCAGAGATGAGTTCTAAGGAACTTAACAGAGATTTACTTATATATGCTAAGAGAAACCCAGGTTTGTTCTTAGAGTTAGTAAGTGATGATAACGTTCAACTTAGAAATTTTGGTATTAAAGCGACTGAGATGGGACTAATCAAATTGTCCTCTGATCAAAGAACTTTTACTTGGGCTTCTAATGATAGAAAACTAATGAATGTTCCGTTTGACGAACATCCATACTCGGCCTTAGCCGCTTGGTTTAAGACTGATGAAGGAATGGAGATTTACTCCAATATTGAAAAACGATTTAGATCGTAACAACTTTAGTAGAGTAACCACTCTTCGGGGTGGTTACTTTATTATAATAAAAAAATTATGGCAATAAATATAGACACAGTATATCAAAGAGTTTTAGTAATCGCTAACAAAGAACAAAGAGGGTACATCACCCCACAACAATTTAATTTATTTGCTAACCAAGCTCAATTCGATATATTTGAAAATTATTTTTTCAAATTAGGTGCAATTGAGTTTTCTCAAAAAAACAATTCCCAATACAATGATATTAAAAAACTAACCATAGAAAAAATACAACCGTTCGAGGTTAGTAGAGAGCAATTAAGCGTAACGGCTACCCATGCTATTTTGCCAACTAATCTTTATCGATTAGGAGAGGTTTTTAGAGATGGGAGTGCTGCTGGGCTTGAAAACATAATGGTAGAAGAAGTTACAGAAAAAGAACTTATACAAATAGAAAGATCACCACTAGCAAACTACAACTTAAAAAGACCTGTGCTGGTAAGAGACGGTGCAAACACAAGAGTATACCCTCAACACGCGACAGATGGAGCTAAACAATTCATTAAAGTATTCACACAAAACGGAGATATTGATACTGATGCTAGCGCTCTAGTTGATCTTGGCGGTAATATAAGCTCTATTGAGGTTGGACAAACAGTAACCGGCACTGACATACCTACTAATACGACAGTTAGTGCGATTAACGCGAGCACTGGGGCGTTAACCTTATCGCAAGCAGCAACTAACACCACTGCAGATATTACTCTAACCTTTACAGCAACAGATATAAAGTGTAATTACATAAGAAGACCATATGACGTTTCTTGGAGTTACACAGAAATAAACAGTACAGCGCTATACAACAGTGCTTCGTCTACAGATTTTGAGTTACATGAATCTGAAGAAAATACTTTAGTAATGAAGATTTTAGCTTTAGCAGGTATAAGTATTCAAAATCCAGAATTAATGCAAGTTGCAATGGCAAAAGAATCACAAACGAAATAACATAACACATGGGATTATTAGACGATCAAACACAGCAGTCATACTACGAGGGAAGTAGTTTTGGAGGATATCAATTTGTGTCCTTAGATAACATTATAAACAACTTTATATTCGCCTACACAGGAGAAGATAATTTAATACCCAAAGTAAAAACCTCTACAATAGCATTTTTTGCTCAAAGAGCTTTAGCAGAACTAAGTTTTGATACTTTTAAATCTACAAAAGCACAAGAAATAATCGTGCCTGCTACACTGCAAATGTTACTACCACAAGACTATGTTAACTATGTGAAGTTAGTGTGGAGTGATAGTTCTGGAATAGAACACGTACTATACCCTACTGGTAAGACATCTAACCCAACCGATATAACTCAAGACACGGCTGGTGATTATACTTTTACTGATAGCAATTTGGACACAGACACAAGCTCTACAACGTGGGATAATTATAATAATGCCACGCCGTCGGAGAACCAGGATTCATATAACGATGATTACTACGTTTCAGCGATGGGACAAAGGTATGGGTTAGAACCAGGGCACGCTCAAACTAATGGTTCTTTTTATATTGATGAAAATACAGGAAAAATCCACTTTAGTTCTAATATTAGTGGGAAAACTGTGATCTTAAAGTATATAAGTGACAGTCTTGGAACAGATGCTGAAATGCAGGTTCATAAGTTTGCTGAAGAAGCAATGTATAAATGGATCGCATATGGAATATTGTCAACTAGAGTTGGGGTGCCAGACAGTATTATAATGAGACTTAGAAGAGATAAGATTGCTGAAACTAGAAAAGCAAAAATTAGATTATCAAACATTAAGATAGAAGAAATTACACAGACGTTAAGAGGTATGTCTAAAATTATAAAACACTAGTAAATGCCTGAGATTAAAAATACGTTTCTAGGAGGGAAGATGAACAAAGATCTCGATGAGAGATTGATTCCTAAAAACGAATACAGAGACGCTTTAAATGTTGAGGTTTCAACCTCACAAGGTGATGACGTTGGTTCTCTCCAAAACACCTGGGGAAACACGGCTCACTCAAATATATCTAGTGTTATACCTGGAGCTAAATGTATTGGGTCTATCGTAGATAGAGAAAGTGATAAAATATATTGGTTTATTCATGGTACATACACAGACGCTATAGCAGAGTATGATTTAAAATCTAGAACAACATCTCCTGTATTAGTTGATTTTGGTATGGAAGATTCTTATACTCAAACTTTCACCTCTATAGATGTAAACCCAAATCACAGTGGTGTGAACATAACGGACCTCCAAAGTTTGCCATTTTTAAACGGAACAGCAATAGTAAATAACGCTGGTAACGAGGGTATATCTTGGGAGATATCTGGCGGGACAGCAAACGCTATGTGGGGTAGAGCGGGGTATCTACATTTATTTAGAGATGAAGTAAACTTTGAAGAAGGAGGTAGATATGAGGTGGAATTTGAAGTAATTTCAATAGACGCGGACGTGCAGTCTAACCTAATGTTATCACAGCACGGTCCAAACGGTACTAACGTGCCGTGTGACATATACTCTACTGGTGTTAAAAAAGTGCAGTGGATACAGGGTGATAATGCTGCTAGAGAAAATCAACTTGTGTTTTACTTTAACTCTATAGATTCTACTGAAGGTTTTAGAATAGATAATGTTAAGGTAAAAGAAGTTAATAGGTTTTTAAACTTCGATACAGTAGACCATATAACTGGAATAAACATCTTAGATGGAATGTTATTCTGGACTGATGGCGTTAATGAACCTAAAAAAATAAACATAGAAAGATGTAAAGCTGGATCCTACGGTGTTGCTAATTTTGGGGCCACCACCTTTAAAGGTCCAGAACTTATAACCAACGGATCTTTTACCACTGATAGTGGTTGGGAGATGAATTCCGGTCACTTTAGTATAACAGGTGGTGTTATAAAAACAATTCAACCTGCCCCTCTATGGTATGGATTTAAACAGCCCAACGTTTCTGTAAAACTTGGAAAAACCTACCTTATTAGTATTGATATTGGTGGCACGTTTACTAGTGGTAAAATAGGACCTGTTATAATAGATGAAAATGGTGGGTGGACTAAACCGCGAGCTGACCAGCAAGTCTCTACAACTGGAACTCATACTTGGTTTTTAACGGTTGGTGTTACCGACGATAATAGTTGGACAAACTTAGGGGGCAATTATACTCCTAGTAGCGTGTGGTTTCAAAACGAAACAGGAACATTAAATAGTGGTATAACATTTGACAACATATCAGTTAAAGAAATTGCTTTTGATTGGAATAGAACTACAAAAGTTAAAGATGCTACTGGGGCATATACTAGAAATATAAAAGAAGAAGATATTACTTTAATTAAAAAGTATCCTTTAAGCGCTCCTAATATGGAGCTTACTAACACTACTAAAGCGAAAGGTTCTGTAATTAAAACTAGCTGCACAACACCAATGAACACCACATCGGAGAACAGAACGCGTTGTTTTGCTGATGGTAGTGGAAATGTGGTGAGATACAACAACTTCCTACACACGTATCTACGTAGTGACGTGATGTGGTTAGAAAGATTACCAGAAGAATCCTCTCTAGGTCACGATTCCATGGTACAATTTGATGTAGGTCCTGATTGGTCGGCATTAGCTCCGGGAGATAATGGCGTGGGTGTTGATTATCCAGTTTTTGAATTAGCAGATAAGCCCGACAGAGTTGAGCAGCAATTAGGCGCGCCCGTGAACATAGTTAATGATTTTACCGCGCAAACGGATTACCACAAGAAAGCTTGGCAGTCGTGGTGTAGTCTTTCGCCTAAATTTCATAATCATATCTGGTGTATTACTGAGGGCGGGGGTTACACGGGGTTCAGTTCAGCTGTAACGCTTAAAGATTTTATAGGTGGAAGATTATGGATAAAACCGGGTACAAACGCAAGTGTGGCTACGCAAGAAGATTATTGGAAAAAGGGGCAAAGAATAGTAATAGGTTATTGGGCTGTTTATAACAATGATAGTTTTTGGACTTACAAAGATGGGGAGGGGACTAGACTAGTGAAACCAGTTGGTGCTAGTTCCGATTCCTCGTTATTAAAACCAGATGGAACCACACTACTTGATACTGATGATGGGTATGGCACTTATCTCTACAGTCCAGATGAAAAACTAGCCAGCGCGCCGAATGACTTTGGTGGAGGGTGGACTGTTAGAGACGGCAAGTACTGTGGCGACGCTTTCACTAGTGTTGGAAACACTTATAACGTTAATGGCAACTGGCTAGCGTTAAATGTAGATGCGACTGCTCCAGATACCGGGTATCAATATCTCCATGATTTTGTTACCAACTTAAAGGTTGATACAAGTGAGAAAAGCTATAGGCTTAGGTGTACGATACACGTTATACAGGATAATTCTCCAAATGGTTATGTCCCAATTGGAGTTAGTACGCGAAATGCTGGGCCAAATGGAGCCGCGCTGGTGGCTGCACCAGTATTGTTTAACGGTAGTACTCCAGTAACTCCTGGTATATATGATTTTGAGGAAGGTATTAAAACTGTAGCAGATCTACCCTCTGGAGCTGGGCTTTCTTTTTACAAGCGAGATGATGTTGTTTGTGAGATTTATAATATACAACTAGAGTACAAAAGCTCCACTCAAGTTAGACTTCAGCCACTCGTATTTGAGCCAAAACCAGATTATGAAGTTGGAGATTTAGTAAAATTAACAAACTCCAATAAAGCTCCAAATGGAGATGACGTAACTGTAACTGTAAAACTAGGAAATGAGGTTATTTGGGAGGAATCTCCGAGTAAAAACAAATCATGGCATTATCGCGGAGCAAATTATACTTCACAATTTGCCAATTATTTTAGTAACGATGATAGTACAGCTGTGCAAGCCCCGGAGTCTTGGCAAGACGGAATCACAGAGGGGAGCAGCGATATGGTTAATGATTCCAATTTTTATGTTGACGCGGCTACTGACGCTAACTTAACGGCGTTATCTTTTTCTGGCGGTACCACCGCTTTAAACTCAACATCAGCAAACGGCGCGGATTGGACGACTAGTTTGGAAATGATATACGATGGGGCTATGACAACGGATATAGACCTTAACAATGATCTATGGGATGCTCGTGGTGGAGGTGGATTTATAACTACTGGAGGAAAAATTGAGTGGATTGGCAATAATACCAACTGGCCTAATATCACTCAGAAATCAAGTTATCACGGTAAAACTAATCCTAGATTGTTTTTTGAACACAACGGTGAGTATAAATGTTCTTTTGACTACACACAGACTGGTATTAACACAACTAGTGGAAACGCTGACCAAGGATGGCGCATTAGATTAGAGGATTCAGAAGTGTTTAACTATGACCCTGCTTTTACGGGTGACAGTAATGTTACCACTCCAACCACCACCACAAGAACTATTACTTATGACGTTAATAATGGAGACGTGGGTGATAGGACGACGTACGGGTTTAATATTATTGGCATAAACCCCCAGTATACCCCTGACCGTACGATGAGCGGAGGTACACTTGAAAATATTAGTTGCCTCGCGAATGATGGTAATAATAGAATCTCTTGGGGGAATAGCTCTACTCAATGTATAGTTTCAACTGGTACTACCAGTCAAATAATCGCCTATCCAGCTGATCCAACAGGGCAAAAAGCTACTTATGATTCTAGTGCTGTTCAACATGGGATCTTCGAATTAACAGGCGGCGAATACTACGTGATACAATACGAGATTGACAATAGTAGCTATGACCCCGACGACCACGAACAAAGAGCCACTGTAAAGTTGTTTAACCACGACAAAATAGCATCCTCTATGGATCAAGGCGGTATAGGCTGGATGACATCAACTAACGACGGCCATATACAGTTACCCGCGACAGATGGGACTCATAAGGTTTATTGGTTACAAAACCAAACAAAAAACCAATTAGAAATCGCTTTTGGTCCTGAGTTCTCTGGGAACTTTAAAAATGTACAGGTTTTCCCTGTAACCGTAAGCACTATAGACTACGGAACAGGAGCTAACAAAAGAAAAATATTTGATTTTGAAATTACATCTATTGACAACAATATTTTACAACTACCATTAGAGCAACATAAGTATTGGGATTGTGAGTTAGTTGACAGTGACCCGCTGTTCGAGAAGGTTTTCCCTAGATTTGCTTATAGATGGAAGTATGAAGATGGGGAGTATTCGGCTATATCAGCATTTACCGAAGTAGCATTCTTACCTGATGAAGATTATAGGTACGACGCTGTAGACGGGTATAATCTGTCTATGGAGAACAATGTTAGAAGGGTCTTGTTAAGCGGTTTTGATAAAAAACCCAATGGGGTTGTAGAGCTTGATATATTATACAAAGAATCAAACAGTACCAACGTTTACACCTTCACAACGATTAAGAACCCTGAGTTACAAACTTTTGAGAGTTTTGAGATTACTAAAGAAAAGTACCATGCGTTAGTTGAAAGCAGGCAGATGTTAAGACCTTACGACAATGTACCAAGACGTGCTTTATCACAAGAACTATCAGCTAACAGAATTATATTTGGAAACTACACGCAGCAATACAACGTGTCACCATCTGATGAACCTGATATTACAGCGTCACTAAGCAGTAAATGGATTAGACCAGCGGAAGATGTTAGTAAATCTATTAAATCAATTAGAAATTATCAAGTTGGAATATCATACTTAGACATGTTTGGAAGACAGTCTCCCGTGTTTTCAACAGATGGAGCGTTGATCAGTATTGACCAAAAAAACGCTCATCACGCAAACACTATAACAGCATCTTTAAATAATTTCCCACCGGAATGGGTTACACACTATAAATACTTTGTGAAAGATTCAGCTGCTAGCTACTATAATATCTCTTTAGATAGGATTTACCAAGCGGAAAATAGTAATCACGTTTGGTTGTCATTCCCTTCTAGTGATTATAACAAGATAAAGGAAGACGACTATTTAGTATTAAAAAAAGAGCATAATAGCGATAAGGCTGTTTCCCCAGAGAAAACAGCTAAGTACAAGGTTTTAGCAAGAAGAGGTAGTGCCCCTGATTTTATAAAAATGACTAGAAAAAACATTGGAGGACGAATATTTAACTCCGATGGGAAAGGTTTAGAATTCTTTTCTCAACCTGGTTATGGCGGTACAGCGGATGGCTACCCACAGCAAGATAAACTCACTTTTAGAATTAAAGGTAGTATAGTACATGATTCATCAAACAAAGCTTTGTATGAAGCTCTTATAGATGACCAAACGGGTAGATATATTAGACTTGGACAGCAAATTTCTAACAAGCCGAGCGTGTTCTCAAATTATCATGAGATACTGCACGTGTCTAGGGTTAATCACGCGCAAGATCCGAGTGCAACTCCACAAACCGACGCTTATGCTGGTGAGGAAGATTATTACGAGTTTACTTTAGTTGAACCACTTGGTTTTGATGCTGCTTTTGTTGGCACGGAATATAAATCTAATCGCAAGCTCTTTTTAGAATATTATAGAGAAGAGTTTGATGAGTTTGACAGCCATTTTCAAGGTAGATTCTTTATTAAGATAGCTAAAGACTCTGATTTCGAGAGATATGTTAGTGGTAAACAACACGCGGACGACGTTGGGTACAATATAGTTAATGCTCAAAATACTTACTGGGCACATTGCTGGGAGGATGATGATACTAAAAATACAAGAGATGACAGAGGGGAAGATACTGATGTTTGGCTAAGAGATAGGGATAACTTCTTCTGGGGTACTCCTCATTATAATGGCGCTACTGTTACTGACGCTTATTTAATGGCTAACCAAACACTAACAGTTAATGGATCTACTTGGACAAACCCTATCACAGCAACTTGGGAAGGAACATTTTTAGAAGAAGATTACAGTGAATCTATTGGCAGCGAGTTCCCGCAAAGATTTAGTATTTTTCAAGGACTGAGTTGGAGTTGGGCATCCACGTGGGCGGGGTATGATGGTATGCCCAGCACTAACAACACAGCAATGGGTAATGGCTTTGTTATGGGTAACAATTACTGTTCGTTTGCTTTTCATGGCGTTGGGGAGTTAGATCTTGGGGACGATACCCAACCTGGTGGAGGAAGTCTAGCAACATTCCCAACAACCAACGCTGACACTAATACATGGGCTGACGCTGCTGAGTACGAGTTGTCTGGACAGTGGTTTAACAACTTTAAACTTTTACAACAACTAACAAAATCAGGCACACAGTTTAAGTGGCTCGATGACCCTAGCGAAACAGTGTATACCATCGAGAAAGTAATGAAATCAGCACCGATCAAACACTTCCATGCTAAGTTACCTAATGGCTCGGTGTACGGTGAAGACGGGGACGGAAACTTCCTCAACCACGATAAGGAGAATTATGGTTATAGGATAGATTTGCAGTTAAACAAACCCATTGTCTGGAGTCCAACAGCAACTCTTGGCTCTGGATATGGGTGGAATAACGATGACTCCCATAGCACTTTAGTTCCATTTAAAAGTGGAACCGATGGTACAACTTCTCAAATACAAATTATAGAAAAAAGATCTAGCGAATTAACGGAGGCTAGTTTTAACCCAGCTGTATTCGAGGTGGAACCAAAAGAAAGAGCTGATCTAAATCTATATTACGAAACAGCAAAAGTAAGTATGGTCCTAAAAGATGGTATGTATATAGAAGCTCTAAATAACGCAAGCGCAAACGACTATACAAACCCAAGTAGTGGTGGTAACTATACCACAATAACAGATATTGGTACTATATATAAACCAGCTGGTCAACCAGCGTTACCATATACTAGTATTCTTGGGGTAGAGGCTCTTTCCAACTCTCAGTTTCAAACCCCAACCACAACTAGTGCGACAAGTGGGGTTGAGAACTGGACTATAGATTCCGATATGACATCCGTACACGATGCGGTAAACGATACTATTACCGTCTCAGCAGCCACAAACGCAGGTGATTATGCTAGTCTTTGGAGTGATGTAGTGACATTAACAGATGGAGAGGAATACAAGTTAGTCGTAGATGTGTTGGAGCTTGATAACGATACTCAATTAGTAGGAGGTGGGAGTGCTGGAATAAAAGCGATAATCCAGGGTTGGGATGGAAGTGCTTATACAAATTATTATCCTTTACCAGGGCAGTGGCCATCGTTACAAACCGGTATCAATCAATGGAAATTCACCCCAAGTTCAGCGGATAATGCTGGTTTCTCTACTTATAAAGTTAGAATTGAATTTACTGATACAACACAGACCTACGACAGTATGGCGAAGCTTAATGAAGTGTCTATCAAAACACACTTTTTAGACGAGACGAAACCAATAACGCGTATTAAAACTGGTAGACACTACGATTGGTGTGACAATCCTAACAAGATAGCGATAGATCACAATATTTGGCACCCACAAGGTTCTAGTGATAGCGATCCGGGATCTACTCTACCGAGTGGTGTTACAATAAGGTTGTCAGAAAGGGATGAGTTTGGTGATACTATATCTTTTAAAGATTACGAGTTAGTAGATGACGTAGAGTGCGATGGAACACAGGTAGTAGTTACCCTACCTCCTGAAAAACTAGACTGGCATAACTGTTTTTCTTTTGGTAATGGAGTAGAATCAAATAGGTTTAGAGATGATTTTAACGCCGTTACAATTGACAAGGGACCTAGAGTGTCCACAACTCTTAAAGAAGCTTATAAAGAAGAAAAAAGAGGTAGTGGGTTGATATTTTCTGGAATGTACAATTCAACAAGTTCAGTAAATGAGCTTAATCAATTCATACAAGCGGAGAGCATAACTAAAGAGCTAAACCCGGAATATGGTAGTATTCAAAAGTTGTTTACTAGAAACACAAATATCGTGGCGTTATGCGAAGATAAGATATTGAAGGTACTATCTAACAAAGACGCTTTATATAATGCGGATGGAAGCATGCAGATGACTTCGACTACTAAAGTGTTAGGGCAAGCTATTCCTTTTATAGGAGAATATGGAATATCTAGAAACCCAGAGTCGTTTGCTAACTTTGGTTACAGAGTTTATTTTACAGATAGAGATAGGGGAGCGGTGTTGAGATTATCCGCTGATGGATTAACACCTATATCAGACAAAGATATGATTAGTTATTTTAAATATAATCTCCCAAACGCTAACACGATACTTGGTACTTATGACGAAAATAGAGATTCATACAATGTAACCTTGGAAGATACTACCGTTAGTTTTTCTGAGAAAGTTAATGGTTGGACAAGTTTTAAATCGTTCTTACCTGAATCCGGGTTATCCTTGAATGGAGAATATTATACATGGAAAAATGGTGACATATGGAAACATCACTCTAACGCTTTAAGAAACAATTTTTATAATACTCAACATGAGAGTTCTGTTAAATTTATATTTAATGATATTGTTGATGAGGTTAAGAATTTCGATACCTTAAACTACGAGGGAACTACATCTAGAATATACGAAGATAGCGTTGGTGAAGAAGACCAATTAGTAAAAAATGGTTGGTATACAAGCTCTATAAGTACGGATTTAGAATCAGCTAAGGTTGTTAACTTTATAGATAGAGAAGGGAAGTGGTTCAATAACATAACAGGCGTGTCTAAAACAGAAGAAGACGTAGATATTAAAGATTTTACATCTCAAGGTTTAGGTATAGTTAGCAGTGTGGATGCTGGAAGTCACCCTAATTATAAAACGCTATACTTAAAAGCCGTTCTACCGGACTCCATACCAGAAGTTAACGCTATTGGGGCTGGTAGTGGTATTTATTATAATGACGGAGCAGTTCATTTTACGCACCCATACCCAGTAGATGTTACATATACTGAGGATACGCAAAATTCTACAACTGGTTTTACGGTAGAAAGTTCTTCTCAAATTTCTTGGGCGGAACACACGAGTAGTGAGACGACAAGTAATCCCAGATATTATTATGTAATGGGGGTTGTGAAAGGATTAAGCCCCGGTAATAGATATTATATAGAGGCTGACATTGAAAACTTTAGCGGAACTGATCCGTGCGGTTTTTCATCAGCAAATATGGTTGATTGGTATATAGCTGGTGCAGACACTAGAACAAGAAGTAGTGATGGTAAAATATTCGTTAGTTTTACTTATGATGATAACAAATGGAGTAGCGTAAACCAAGCTTTTGGTGAGGATGGGGTTGGTATACATTTCCATAAACATCACGGAACAAGTGGTACAGTAAAAAATATTAAATGCATAAACATAACGCCTAAAATTGATGATATGACACACTCTGTAAACACGTCGTCTACAGATAGATCACAAGCAGTAGATGTTATAAAAACCAATTTAGAAGTTGGTAGCAGTTCAGCTGTAGCAAAAAACTTATATATACACTCTCAAACAATCGGAGGACTTAAATATGCTGTTGCTTCTTCTAAATTTACAGTCACGACTTCAAATCCAAACGTGACGATTGGGACGTTAGTTGATTTAGGTAGTGGATCAAGCTCTGCTGGTTATTATGATAACGTAATTCAAATTCCAATCACCATCGACTATAGCACTGGTAATTTATTTCCAGATGAAAATGTAGAATCATATATAAGCGTAACAGGAGTACCAACCCTAGCAATAGATCAATAAAATGGCAAACGTAACTATAAATACAAATATTACTGGAGTTGACGACGATCAATCTTCGATATTATCCGCGTCTTTAGATGGCGTGCCTAATAGTGTTTCAACTATAATAACTAGTAGAAAATTTACCCCAAAAACAAACTATAAGTTTGTTACGATACCACATGTTAGTTTCATGAAGACTAGCGATCCTAATAGGTACAATTACTCGGTAGTTAAGAACACTGACGGGTCATACAGTTTTACGGTAAATTATTTACACTCCTTATCAACCCCTCCAACAACTGATGTTATCGAGTTTTTTGCTAAAGCGAAAGCGAATGTAGCGGCTGCGGGCGATAAAATATATGGATGGAACATGAAAACCACTAGTATTAGCCCATATAGAGAGAGTAGAACTCTAAGTATAACTGGAGACCCTGGTGCAAAATTAAAAATTGCAGTTACAGAGAATCCTAAAATTGGACCAGAGTCGAACGCTACTCATATTGTCGATGAGTTTACTGCTTACATTGGTGTTGATGGACTTTACTCCACTATTTTAAATTTCCCAAGCACTACTTTAAACACTAATTATAGAATTTTGCTAACAGAGAGTGTTAGCGGTACTTTTTCGGGAGGGTTAAAGCAATCTCCCACCACTATACACTTAGAACAATGGCCACTACAACAGACTAAACTACAAATAATAGAAACCGGCGACACGTCGTGGGTGCTACCTAGTAGTGGTATTAATAGTGATTATTTTTACTACTCCGGTAAAAAGGGAGCTAAGAGCGCGTTTACAGATTTTAGTTTCACCTGCACTCACGCAAACGATATATCTGCTGACGGTGTTTTCACTTCAGCAGACTTTACCCAAGTGACCGGACAAGGCTCTACGTTGTCAGAGGAAACTGTAGATTCTACCATTCAGTATCGTAACTTAAGTTATACTATAGATAACACGGGTACACAGTCGGTTGTAATTTCTGGACAGATAAGTGTGACACACGGCTTCGATGCTGGTGGGCATACTTATGTAACTTTAAATATAAATGACATTTTAAACCACGCATAATATGGCAATTGTAAAACTAGTATTACCAAAACCCGTTAACACATCATTACAAGCAAAAGCTTCTGATGTAAACACTTCTACCTCAAACGCGGATAATGGTGCTTGGGACATAATGTACTTTGCTAGAATAGAAAACGACAAGCAAGTTGGAGACATTCAAAGGTTAGGCAAGTGCGTTAGTGTAGAAACTACTCTTGAAAGCGATAATTACACAGTTGAAGTAGAGGTTGATGACACGGCTCAAACACCTGTTGGCGGAGATTTTATATTCTTTGGTAAAGAAAACAAAGTAAATATATCGGGTATTAGAGGTTATTTTGCAGAGGTAGAAATGCGTAATGATTCTACCGACCAAGCTAAACTGTTTTCAGTTGGCTCCGAAATGACCCAAAGTAGTAAATAATCCACAAAAAGTGTGATTATATAGGTAATTAAATTAAATAAAATGGAAGACAAATATGACGTTCGGCCTATCAAGGCTGAAGATTTCACACTTTTTACAAGTTGGTGGGAATCGTATGACCACACAAAGGTACCGACTTCTGATCTACTACCAAATGGTGGGTTAGGTGGGCTTGTGGTTGAGAAAAATGGAGAAGTAATAGCAGCTAACTTTATGTACTTAACAAATTCAAAAATGGGTTATTTAGATTTTTTAATATCAAACCCAAAATATGAAAACAAAGATAAGTATATGATGATTATGAAACTACAAGAAGCCTGTACTAAAGTGTTGTTACAGCAAGGGTGTAGAATAGTTTGGGGAATGACATCGTACGATCATCTTGCGGATATGGCTGAAAAAATGGGGCATACAGTTTTGGAGGATAAATATCACGTAATGTACACTCATGGGAAAATGTATGAGGAAATGACTAAAAAGGAAGATGATGGAAAAGTATAACATTCGACCGTTACAATTAGAGGATTATTCTACATTGGTAGAATGGTGGGAGTCATATGATCACATCGTAACACCAGAATCACACATGTTGCCGGAAAGTGGTTTAGGTGGTTTTATAGTAGAAAAGGAAGGTAGACCAATGGCTGCTGGTTTTTTATATTTAACAAACTCAACCGTGGGTTATGTTGACTACTTAGTCTCCGATCCAAATTATAAAGGTAAAGATAGATTCGAGATGATTACCTGGTTGATAGAAGCTTGTTCTGAAGAAGCTATAAGACAGGGTTGTAGAATAACTTGGGCAATGACAACGTATAATGGTATCGTGAGAAGATGTGATAAATTAGGATATGAAGTTTTAGATGAAAAATATAGTGTAATTTACACACATCACAAGACTCACGAAGAAATGATTAAACAAGAAGAAAATGAATAAAATTCAAAAACCATCACCTTTTACAAAGGGAAGAAAGAAGTCTTCGGGCGGTAGTAGTTTAGGCTCTAGTTCTGTAAAGAAGTATGAGGACATGTATATGAACTTTGACATGGGATCAAACCCATTCGAAAACGTCACTAATACTATGCAGGATGTTCACAATCCATACGGTGACGCTGTAAACCCTTTTGCTAATCAAGGTAACGCTTACGAAAACATGGGTAACGTGTATAGTGGAATGGGTAATGTGTATCAAGGAATGGGTAATGCCTATATGGGTATGGAAAACCAATTTGAGGGGATGGATAATGCTTATGCTGGTATGACTAATGAATATGCCAACCTAGGTAATGCTTTTGAAGGTATGGGCAACGTATATAGTGGAATGACAAATCAAATGGCTGGCGTAGAGAATGCTTTTGAAGGTCAAACAAACGCTTTTGATGGGGCGCAAAACCAGTGGGCTGGCATGAAGTCTCAGTTCGCGGGGATGGAAAATGAATTTGCAGGGTTGGACAATCAGTATAATAGCTTGAAAAACCAATACACAGGTATGGAGAATGCGATGGAGGAAGCTGGTGTATCTACTGAAGCTGCTGACTTTGCCGCTGAAAAACAAGCTCAAAGTAGAGCTGATATAATGAGTGCTTTATCTGGTGCTGCTGGTGGTAGTGGTATATCTGGTTTAGCTCAAACCTTAGCAAACCAAGCTTCTCAAGATGCTAGAGCTGGTTCGGTTGATATAGCTAGACAAGAGGTTGAGAATGATAAAGCTAGACTACAAGAGCAAACGAGAATAGATCAACTCCAAAGAGGCGAGGCTGCTAAACTAGACATGATGAGAGCTGGTGAAGACGCGAGACTCGATCAATTAAAAGCTGGTGAAGAGGGTAGATTAGAACAACTAAAGAGACAAGAAGCCGGGGATATTGATAGAGCACAAAGAGGAGGCGCGGAGAGGTTGGATACTATGAGGCTTCAAGAAGAATCTAGAATGCAAGAACGAGAATTGCAAGAAAAATCTAGATTAGGAATTCTAACCGCACAAGAAGCATCTCAACTTGACCAAATGGAAAGGGGATATCAAGGTGATATAGATAAAATGGTTAGAGGTGAAGAATCTAGATTAGATCTTTTAACAGCTCAAGGAGCTATGGACCTCGATAGATTGCAGAGAGGAGAGGACGCTAGGTTGGCAGATAGAGCGGCTCAAGGAGCTATGGATATTGATATGGCACAAAGGCAAGAAGCTGCCCAGATGGAAAGAGATCAGAGGGCATATGCTGGTCATATGGATATGACTGAAAGAGGTTACGCTGGTCAGATTGACGCTATGCAAAGAGGTGCTACTGAGAGAAACTGGGAAAGACAAACGGGGTGGGAAGAAAGAAATCAAAACCAATACCTTGGAACTGAATTAGCTTTAGATCAAGCTTATAGATCTCAAGATTTTGACCTCCAACAACTACACGCTCAAGGCGATATGTACACTCAACAATTAGAATTAGACAGAATATCCACATTGTTACAAGGATCTTTAAGTGCTAGTGCGGCTTCAAAATCCGCTAGCGCATCGAAGAAAGCTAGTAAAAACAATATGATTGGAACGATTGCTACCACGGCGATAGTGGCGTCTGATAGAAAACTCAAGCGTAACATAAGCATAGCTGGTAAATCACCTAGTGGATTAAACATATACAACTTCGAATACAAACAACCTAACATCAAAGGAGTTTATCAAGGTGTTATGGCTGATGAAGTTCCAGAATACGCGGTTGTACATAGAGATAATTACGATATGGTTGATTATAGTAAAATCGACGTTGACTTTAAAAAAATAAATTAACATGGCAGGAGATCAAGGGATAGCAAACGCATACGCGCAGTATTTTCAAGCGCAAGAAATGGATAATTTACAATCTGATCCATTCTACGTCTTTACCCAAATAGCGGCACAAGCAGCTCAAGAGTGGATTTTTGAAAAGAAAAAAGACAAAGAAAGAGCTCAAAAAAAGGGTGAAGCTATGCAAAGCAATATAGACGAAATGTTTATAACAGCTTCGGATGGTTATAACCAACAAGGAAAAGACTTGATGCATTCTACCATGAAAAGCTTTGCTGATCAAATGGATTTTGCGGTTCAAAGTAGTGATAAAAAAGCTATGAACAGAATAGCTATGGACGCTCAAACAGTTGCTTCAGAATTTAAAAGAGGTCAAGCAATATTAAAAGACCATTCAGCAGCGTTGGCAAATGGAGACTATTCAGAGGGCGCTGCAACCGCTACGCTTAACAAATTGTTAGCGGGTGGAGAAGAGGACTATGCTATTTACATGGAAACAGATCCAGAAAAACCTAATTACTTAAAACCGTTTTTTCAAATAAAAGATAACGATGGGGGTGTTTCTTTATTGTCTTTTGATGAGTTAGACAAGGGTAACGTAAGAAGGGCTGATGCATTTGGTAGTGGGTACGATAAGTTAATAAAAGGTATGGTTAAAGAAAGTGTTAACACTGGTGTTTATGAATTTGATGCTGGTCAAGTAGAGAGACTTTTAGACAAGAGTTTAGCGAATGGAGATGTATTATACTCCGCTTTTCATGACAATATTTTTGGGGAAAGGGAATCTATAAAAGATGGTTTCAACGCTAACTACAAAGCAAATAGAGATTGGCAAAATATTTGGAATGATAAAATACCTGCGCATGAAAACGTTGTTTCTGGTGGTCAAGGTGTGGCTAACTCTGGATACAACGAAACCGCGATACGTGAGATTACTAAAAGTAAGTTAATGTCTATGGCTGAGAAAGAATATGATATGAGATTAAAGGCTTATCAAAAGAAAGTTTCAGCGAGTAAGAGCACAACAAGCCATCCGTACAGTATAAATCCTGGCACGTACACTTATGTTCCTGGAATGGAAAAAGGCGCTATTGGAGCTGACAAAGTTAGAGCAGTCAAACATATAGAAGCTAACAAAAAATTTGCATATAATAACAACATGGTTTATAAACCCACTGACAAAGGTTGGATGGTCAAAGCGATCGATGAGGATGTTGATGAATATAAACCAATTGAATTAGAAGATATGATTGCTCAATTAGGATTACCAATGGATATAAAATTTAAATTACCATAATATATGAATACATATACGTATCAAGGACAACCTTGGACTGAAGATGACGTTGCTGCGAGAGCTGAAGAAAAAGGAATGTCACTAGAAGAATATTTAAAAAAACACCCACAGGTAAAAGTTAATACCGCGGGAAAGCAAGACGACTCTCTGTTCGAGACTCCAACAGGAGAGTCAGAAAGTACGGAGTCAACCTCGGCCGCTGGTTCTTTGGGATCACAAGAGACTAGTACATGGAGTAAAGTAAAAGATTACGCGTCTGCTTATTTCACCCCTGGAAATGACGGTGCTCAATACGCTACTAGTCAATTAGAAAGAAAAAAAGAGGAACTAGCTAGAAAAAGTAGTGGTATTTGGAAAAACGAACACACTGATTACGAGTCTAATATTAAAAATATTCTTAACGACAGCGATATAGTAGGTCAAAGTTTGTCAGATATAATTGGTACAGATCAATATGTAGATGGTGAGCCAAATTGGACCTATATTTTACCAAAAGAAAAAGGTGGAGAAGGAGAAAGCGTTGGATTTACAAAAAGCAGTGCTTACGATAAATTAAGAAAATTTGCTTGGAAAAATATTCCAGAAGGTTCTGAATTTACAGAAACTGATTTTGATAAATTATTTAAAAATCTAGTAACAGATAAAGCAACAAAACAAAAGACAGATATACTAGCCGCTGAAGAGTTTAGAGTTCAATCTCTAAACGAAGAAGAGGCGGGGGAAATTGAAAAAACAGGTTTAACAACTTCAATGCATCGTAAATCCTTAGATTACGATATTCCTTTTAACACTGTTCAAAATCTATGGAATACTAAAAATAAAATAGTCGAACTAACTAGTAAAAAAGATAAAACTCAAAAGGAAATAATAGAGCTAGATAAACTTAAAAATAGTTTTAATACCGCTAGAAACGAAGCTTTTGGAGAGAAAGTAAGCAATCAATTCAGTTGGGATGGAACGCATGTTAATTCAAAAGAAGATGCTGATTTCGTTTATTCTCAAGAAGAGATGGATAATGCTGAAAGAGAAATATTAAACGGAGTAACACCTGAAACCAAACATGATTATATAAAGAGATTATTTAATCATAATCTAAAGCAAAAACACCTAAACACTAAAGATGGTAAAGAGTTATTTGATGTTACTATAAATAATTTCGATGCGTTTAATCTATTAGATAGGTTAAAGATTAAGTCTACTGGTAGTAACGATATGGGTAGAACATACTCTTTGACTAAAGAACAGATTGCGAAGCACTACGGTAAACTTGTAAAAAGCGAAGGAGATATATCTGAATTAAACCCTAGGATAGGACAATCAGAAAGCATGAATTACAGTTCTCCAGACGGCTTCTTTTCTTTAACAGAGCATGTAGATAAGCACGATTTTAGTGCTTGGCAAAAGTTCTGGGATCAAGGTGAGTTTGCAGAAAACGATCCATCTAGACAATTTAAAAGAGAAGTTAAAGATTTTGCTAACGATAGAAAAGAACTAGTAAGAGACGGTAAGATTTTAGGAGACATGCATTTATTTAATCTTGACCCTGCGTCTAGGAAAGATGAGTGGAAGAATAAAATGACATCTTTAGAAGGAACTATGGTCGGTGATTTCGTTACTCACTCTGCAGAACTACTTAGACCATTTATTGTTGACGAAACTGATTTAGCGATGAGAGATTTTTCTGACGAAAAAACTAGTCGTAGAACCATATTAGACAATGTGGAAGCTGTTGCTTTTGAAAACGATATAGAACTAACTGACACTCAGAAAGACGATATGGAAAGAAGTGTTCTATATAAATCCGCCGAAGGTGTTGTTCAGTTTTTACCAGCTATCGCGGAGTTTGCTGTGTATGATGTCATGCTTAAGAAAACCGGTGCTATAACTGGTATACCTAAATTATTAGGTGCCGCTGGTAGATTTATGGATAGCAAAAAGAAGGTTGTTGGAATAAAAAAGATGCGTCAACTCGCTAAAGGTTGGGACACAAAGGTTGGTAGCGCTTTATTTAATGACAAAATGTTGAAAGCAGGATACGCGGCTACAAAAGGATCTAAAGGAGCTTTAGCGAAGACAATGAACTTTGGTTATCATGGTATAATTGAAGAAGGCAAGATGTATGCCGCGTTTGATGAAGATTACCATGTTGGTGGTGGTTTAGCTTTTTATGGTACTGGTAAAGCGCTTGGTGGTATATTTAAAAAAGCTTGGAAACCAAAAAGTAACGAAGCATTATCTTTCATGGGGTTAACGCAATCTGGTACAGCTGGTATGATGTCAACTCAAATGGCTGGAAATTTAGAGGCATTCATCGCGGATCTTAGAGGTAAAGAAACTTTACAAACTCATATAAATGAAACTTATGCTAATCTTGGAGAGGTTGGGCAACAAGGTATTGTAGATTTTCTAGTATTTTCAGCAATAGGTGCTAGAGGTGTTTTAGGTGGTCCTAAGGGAGCTAGAGGGCTAGGGATGTATAGCACAACTAGAATGCGTAGAACGCTAAAGGCAGCTGACAAACGTATAATAGAGCTTGAAAACAAAGAGAAACCAACAGGCAAAGAGAAAAAGGAACATCAGGATTTATATGAATTACGCAACGCCATTCAAGGTAGAGTAGATATTATAGATAGAACTGCTGAAAACCAAAATCCAGAAACAAAAAAGAAAAATATAGAATCTCAAAACGAGGCTTTTATGAAAGCCGCTAATAAAGATTCTAAAGAAAAGCTAAAGATAGAAGTTGTAGATAAATCTAAAGGTGACAAAATGGATTTAGGGGAGAACTCTACAGCTGAGATATCCGCTGATGGTAATAGCATTAAGATAGATGTTAATAGTCATACCGATGGTAAACTTCCTCACGAAGGGTTACATTGGTTGGCTGGCAAGAAATTTAAAGATGCACCAGCTGCGTTTCAAGCTTGGAGAAATACTTTAAGAAGTAGTTTTAAAGATATGAAATTCCAAATAGGCGGAAACAACAAAGGTAAAGAACAAGGTAAAGAAACTAGATACGTAGATTTAGAAGCAAAACTAGAGGATAGATATGGTAAAAAAGCTGATAAATTAACCGCTGAAGAATACAATACATATATTACAGAATTTTTAGCTGACAAAGGTACGTATGCAGAGTTAGTGGGAAAAAATGTATTTAGAAACCTACAGCAAGGTATTAATAGGTTTGCTAACGAGAGGTGGGGTGTTAATATTTTTAATAGAAACCCGGATCTAACTAAAAAACAAGATTTATTAGATTTCCTAGGTAATTACGCACAATCAGTTAGATCTAGCACTGTTACGGCTAAGCAACTTGATATGATGGCTAAAATAACTAACGACGTTAAGTGGAAGGAAAGCGTTAATCATGATGGTAGGTCGACTAAAGAAAAAGTAGACGCGGCAACAAAACCTAAAGGCAAAAGATCTGAAGATTTAAACAGACGTAGAGCCGCTCACACTCAGGATGTTTATGAGAAAAGAATTTTACCTATAGCTGATAAAGACGAAAGAGTTAAAGCCATACAAGATTTTATGGTAAACCCTAGGAATACATACAAAGATCCTATAACCGGTAAGCGTGGTATGGGATCTCCTATAGATAACTTAGTACGTAGAGTTGCTGAAGACGTGGGTAATAAGTGGAAATTTGATAGAGGACAAAAAGAAAGTTTATACGCTGAGTTAATGGTTGATCCATTTAACAAAGCCGCTATTAAAAGACAGAAGGAAGATAAAGCAAAAGGTATTGAATCTGAATTCATGTCCAAAAGAGGTGTTGTAGGTATTATAGAGTCTTATAGAAATTACAAACCAAAAGAAGGTGCTGATAAACAAGAGTTATCTAAAAGAATATTTAATGGTATAAAACAAAGAGCTACTGAAATAATAGAAAGAGGTGTTGGTAAATCTCAAGAAAAGAAAGAACTAGGATTTGAAAGAACTTTTGACGAAGTTAAAGAAGGTGATCTTGGTTACACAGAGCAAAGAGAGTTTGACGCTCCAGGAACTAAACTACCTGATAACATAAAGAAAGCTGAATTAGTTAAAAAGTTTGATATAACAAAATCTGAATATGATGCTATTGAGGGTCAGATGTTGGATGTTTTAAGTGAGCTTCCACTAAGAGACATGTTAAGAAGCAGAAACTTAACAGAACCTATGGCCGAGCTTATTGAGCCTATATTAGCTAAAAGATTCGGTAGAGGTGAAGGTGTAAAAAAGAAAGACTATTATCAAGTTGCTAAAGATTATGCTTTTAAAAATAACGATTGGTTATACGATGGTATAACTAAGCAGTTAGACATGAACACAGCTGAGGGTACATTTGCAATGAAAACCTTTGGTAAGTTCTTTGAGCCTATAATGGATTTAAAAACTGGTAAGCAAAAGGAATACTTACAAGCAGAAATGCCTAAAGGTTTAAAAGAAGAGTTTGGTGGATATGATATATCTGCTTCTAAAAAACGTTCACACCCTCCTTTGTTTGCTAAAATAGATAGATCTAGATTACCAGACAAAGCTTTGTATAAGTTTTTGTTCGAAGGTGATAGGAAAGATACTCATCACAAGAGAGTTGATCAGCTTATAAAAAATGTTTCTAAAACATTTACAGCTCAAATGCCTGAGAGAATACTAAATGATAAAGGTGTTCAAGAATTCTTAAAAGCAGAGGCTCCTAATAAGTACAACGCTCTTAAAGCAAATCAAATCGTAACTAGTACTGTTAGACAAGCTAAATCCATTTATGATACTAAAAGAATGGCATCGGAAAATCTAAGTAGAAGAGAAGTTGATTTTGCCATAAAAGATAGATTCGCAGAAGAGATATCTAGTAACGTTGCTTGGAGAAAAGATTGGAAGGAGCAAATCGAAAAAATATGGAGTGAAAACCCATTATACGCTAGAAATATAGATTTAAAAGAAGTATTTAAAGTAAAAGAAAAGGTTGATGAATTTATAAAGAGTGAAGATTTCATTCCCCTGTGGCAAAGAGGCTCAGAAGGTAAGGGGCAAAAAGTTTTCGCAGGCAAGAATATGGGTGAGATATATAATATATTTGAAGCCGTTGGAATGGATGCTACGCTTTTAAAATCTTTAGATAAAAGATCTAGAGCTGATAAAAGAAGAGACCCACTATTTATGGAGAGTGTTTGGGGAGATGCAATGAAAACTATCGCTAGTTTCCTTCCTCCTAAACTCGTTAATACTAGTAATTTTAGAGCTGAGTGGGGTGGTGGTAAAGAAAAATTCTTTGGTAGTAACAAGGTGTTATCTGCCACTGAGATGAAAGCCACGATGGAAAAACACGATATAAAAGGTGATGAAAATATTAAGCTTACTAAAGAGCAAGAGTGGGCTGTAGACAACTACAAGATTATAGACAATAGTGACGCTAAGAGAGCTACATTAGCTTTATTCTTAATGCCAAAAACCATAGAGTTTACAAATAAAAAAGGTAAAAAGGTAAAAAGAAAAATACTTGATCCAACAAAACCAAGGGATACATATAGGGGTATAGAAAAGTCGGTTGAATTACAAGAAAAAGCTATAAAAGAAGTTACTGAAAAATTAGGTTTAACTGAAGACGTAGTTAAAGCAAATCAAATCGTTTTACAGATGAGAGCGAATGCCTATAACTCTTATCTTAAGCAACATAAAAATAAAAACGTAGCTTTAGATAATTTAATATTTCACTTTGGTGAGCAAACAAATGTTGGTAACGGAAGCATTAGAGGTTTAGCTACGCACAGAAGTTTTACCATAAAAGGTAAAGAGCTAGTTGAAGAATACAGAAAAGATTTTGATTATGTAAAAGAAACGGGTAATCTACCTGGTAGAAGCGAGCATGGATTACCAGCTATGGTATTTTCTATGAACATGCTTGCTAACATGTATAGAAATAGAAGTGAGCGAGGTAATTCTAAATTTAATGAAGAGTTAAAATCTTTTATAGATATATACAGACAAGACGTTATAACTAGTAAACAGCAGAAAGCTTCTGATTACAATCCTTTAACTGGGGAAAGAACAAATACTGACGTGCCGCCGGAAATACTAAGAGCTGGTTCTGAAAGTAATTGGTTAAAACGAACAGCAGATGCCGATTATCAACTACTATTATATAGAGGTTTCCAAACAATGGGTGAGAGACGTAGAGCTAACGTTGGTATTGGTAATGCTATTGATGTGTTAAGATCCACTCCAGTTGGTAAAGCTAAAGCTTCAGAAAATTTAAACAAAGCAGACGCTATTAATAGGCTTAGTACTATAGATAAAGCTTTTGCTGAGGGTAGAAAAAGAGTTAAAGAAAAGAGGGGTATGTCTACTTTTGATTTTGACGAAACAGTTGGTATAAGTGATAACTATGTCATAGCTAGAAAAGGGAAAGAAACTAAAAAGATAGCTTCTCACGAATGGCCACACGTTGGTGATAATATGGTTAAAGAAGGTTGGAAGATGGATTTCTCAGATTTCAATAAAGTTACAAAAGGAAAACCAGGGCCACTGATGCAGAAAATGAAAAATCAAATTGAAAAGTTTGGTCCTGACAACGTGTTTATATTAACAGCAAGAGCGCAGGAAAGTGCTCCAGCGATACACGCTTGGTTAAAAAGTGAAGGTGTTAAAATTCCTTTAAAGAATATTACTGGCTTAGGTAATAGTACTGGTGAAGCTAAAGCGATGTGGATGTTAGAAAAGTTTTCTGAAGGATATAATGATATGTATTTTGTGGATGACGCTATGCCTAACGTTAAAGCTGTTAGAGATGTTTTAAATCAATTAGATATTAAATCCAAAGTACAACAAGCTAAAGCATCTGAGGATTTAAGCTCTGAGTTTAACAAAATACTTCAAGACGTCAAAGGTGTTAAAGCATATAAAAAGTTTAGTACCGCTAAAGCTGGGGAGCTTGGAAGAGATAAGGGTAAATACAAGTTTTTTGGCTCTGCTGGTGCCGAAGATTTTATGGGACTAACTACTTATGCTTTTTCAGGTAAAGGCAAGAAAGGTGAAGCACAGCAAGAGTTTTTTAGAAAAAACCTAGAAGATACTTATAGTAGAGCGTATAATAATATACACAAAATGAAGCAAAGTATATCTAACGATTACAAAGCTTTAAGAAAAACTATGCCGAATGTAGTTTCTAAATTAAATAAAAAAATACCAGGTTCTTCTTATACTTATGATACCGCTATAAGAACTCACAGGTGGACACGGGGAGGGTTTGAAATTCCTGGAATGTCTAAAACAGATGTGAAAAAACTAAATGATATAGTAAACAAAGATATTGAATTATCTCAATTTTCTAAAGAATTAGGTTTAGTTACGAAAAGACAAGAGGGTTGGGTTGCTCCGAAGGAATATTGGAGAGCGGAAAACATAACGGCTGATCTTAATAACGTTGTTGATAGGGTTTATAGAAAAGAAGCTTTAGCTGAGTTTACAGAAAATAGAGAAGCAATATTTGGTAAATGGAAAGGAGGTAGAATTGAAGGGGCTAACATGAATAAGATAGAAGCAATGTATGGTTCTAAACATAGAGAGGCTTTAGAAAACATGTTGTGGAGAATGGAAAACGGTACCAATAGAACCGCTGGATCTGATTCTAATACCAATAGATGGATGAATTGGGTTAATAATTCTGTTGGAGCTATCATGTTTTTTAATCAGAAGTCAGCTGCTCTACAAACTATATCTTCATTAAACTACGTTAACGGTACGTTTAACAACCCTATCGCGGCTGGTAAAGCTTTTGTTAACACCAAACAATATTCAGCGGACTTCGTTAAGATATGGAACTCAGACATGATGCAACAAAGAAGATCTGGTTTAAAAATAAACCTAGAGGCTTGTGAAATGGTAAGTAGAGTATCAACGGGTGGTAATAAGGCTAAAAATGCTTTAGCGTATGTTTTGGAAAAAGGATTTATACCTACAAAATACGCGGATAGCTTTGCTATCGCTTCTGGTGGCGCTACATTCTATAGAAATAGTATTAAGAAATATAAAAAACAAGGAATGTCAGAGAAACAAGCTGAAAAACAAGCTTGGGAAGATTTTGCAAAAATAACAGAACAAACACAACAGTCATCTAGACCTGATTTAATTTCAATGCAACAAGCGTCTGCTCTCGGTAGACCAATACTAGCTTTTGCTAATACGCCTATGCAGATGTTTAGAAGGCACAAAAGAAGAGTACAAGACATAGCTAACAACCGTGGGAACATGAAAGAAAACATCGCCAGTGCGTTGTACTATGGTTTCGCACAGACAATACTGTTCTCTTATTTAGCAAACGCTATGTTCGCGGTCGATGAGGACAGCGATGAGGATTTCGCTAACAAAAAACAAGCTAGACACGTCAACACTGTTGCTGATTCGTATTTAAGAGGTATGGGTACTGGCGGAGCCGCTGCAGCCGCTCTTAAAAATGGTTTCTTAACGTTTATGAGAGAAAACGAGAAAGATTATAACGCTGACTACGCGAATGTAGTTGTTGATATGCTAAACGTTTCCCCGCCTATAGGTTCTAAAGCTAGAAAACTGCATAGCGCTGGTAAAACGTGGAAATATAACAAAGATGTAATACCAGGAATGGGATTAAGTTTAGATAACCCAGGGTTACTAGCTGGGGCTAACGTTGTTTCCGCGTTAACAAACGTGCCTGTGGATAGAGCCGTTATGAAATCTATAAATATTAAAGACGCTTCTAATAGCGATTTTGAAACATGGCAAAGAATAGCTATGCTGTGGGGATTAAATAAATGGACTTTAGGTTTGCGAGATGGAAAAGTACAGAAATTAAAAAAGAAAAAGAAAAGTAAATTTCGAAAAGTGATTTATTAAACAATCTAAAAAATAAGTGATTATAATTAACATATGGACAAAATCTGTAATACATTGGAACAAGAAATAGCATTAATGAAAAGAGATATAGAGACTTTGAGCAAAGATATTAAAGAGCTGAACGATAAGATGGATAGACTGATGGTTAAACTGCTTGATCCAGA
>Ga0098052_1000362_pt1 | contig 28396 bp, 46 predicted proteins | sample 15_taG_FD_81591 | JGI IMG/M metagenome (GOLD analysis project Ga0098052, IMG submission 81591) | Marine viral communities from the Subarctic Pacific Ocean - 15_ETSP_OMZ_AT15312 metaG | ecosystem: Environmental > Aquatic > Marine > Oceanic | place: Pacific Ocean | collected 2015-01-18
AGCCCGCCATCGACATTGGGAAACTTTCGCTGTCCAACGTCCCTTCGCTGATGTGGTTTGACGAGCGGTTGTGGGTGTCGGTTGACTACCAGTCGGGCGACAACTTGGCGGGGGCGACACAGGTGGGGCGCCGCAACGTGCTGGTGTGGGATCCGACGTTGGGGCAATACGGGGCTTGGACCCGGTATGACATCAACGCTCGTTCCCTGAGTGCCTACCGTCCACCCGGGGGCACGCATCTGGGTTTGGCGGTTACGTCAGAGTGGTCTGGAACGGCAGCGTTCACGCGGGTCTGCAAGGTCGATCAAGACCTTGACGTTGACAAGTACGACGGGAGTGCCGCTTCCGCCGATTGGGAAGAAATCTATTCGCATTACCAGACTGGGTGGTTGTCGGGGAACCGGCCCACGTTCCCTAAGCGTTGGGGGAAGACGAGAACGGTCATGTTGGCCGATAACACGCAGACCTTGAACATGGCGATTTACAAGGACTACGACCTGTCGTCCGAGGCTGTTACCCAGTCGAAGTCGATCACGGGTGAGGCGTCGCAGGCGGAGTGGGACGCAGCCGTTTGGGACACCGACAAGTGGGTGGCGGCGTCTGAGAACATCTACAAGTTTTTCCGGTGGCCGACGGCTGGGACAGCAAAGGCTATTAGTTTGAGGTTTAGTGTTACGCCATCGCCGGGTTCCCGTGGAAAGTGGGGCCTGACGAGCGTGCTGGGCATGTACCGAACGAGAAGGATCCGCTAAATATGGCCGCTTTGAGCGTAACGAACACGTTTTCGGCGGGAACCACGATTGTGGCGTCCCAAATGAACACGAACTTCACCGATGTGGTGACTTGGGCTACTGGTAGTCCAACGTTGTCTGCGGACGGGAACACGACAACGGTGGAAGGCGCCCTGTATGTGCATGAGGGTGTCACCCTTGACGGTGCCACCCCGATTGTGTTGGAGGGTGGCACAGCGAACGCGCACGAAACGTCGATTGCCGTGACTGATCCGACGGCGGATCGGACGATAACCGTGCCGGATGCGTCCGGCACGGTGGCGTTGACCGACATAGCGTTTGAGAGTCAGACCGGCACGACGTACACGCTGGTTGCTGCCGATTCCGGCAAGATCGTTGAGATGAACAATGGGTCAGCGAACACGCTGACTGTGCCGCCCAACTCCAGCGTAGCGTTTGCCGTGGGCACCCAGATTGTGGTGGTGCAGCAGGGTGCCGGTCAGACGACGATCGCCGCCGGGAGCGGAGTCACATTGCGTTCCGAATCGGGAAACTTGAAGATCGGTTTCCGGTATTCGTCGGTTGCTTTGGTGAAGCGTGCAACCGACGAATGGTACGTGGTGGGGAATCTGGGCGCATGAGTATTAGTCCCGCCCTGTTGGGGGCTATCGCTAGTTCTGGTGGCGCGTTTACTTATACGACGACGGGTTCGCCCAGCACGGGCACCGACGGCGCGTATACGTGGATCAGATGGAACGGTTCGGGGTCACTCGTTGTGACGGCTGGTTCTACTAGCGCCGATTTCTTGGTTGTCGCCGGGGGCGCCGCTGGCGCTGTCGGCGGCGGGGGCGCTGGCGGCATGCAAACCGCCACGGGAACCTTGACCGCCAGCACGGGGACGTACACGGTGACGGTTGGGGGAGGCGGGTCAGGCGCTGGAGTGAACTCTGGCGCTGGCGCTGCCGGTAGCAACTCGTCTGGATTCGGTACTACGTCCACGGGTGGTGGTGGTGGTGCTGGCGGCGGCGGCGGGCAGGCCGCTGGATCTGGCGGTTCAGGCGGCGGCAAGTACGGCGGCAACGCCGCAGGGTCGGGCACCGCTGGTCAGGGAAACGCAGGCGGTTCGTCGGGCACAACTGGCGGCGGCGGCGGCAAAGGCGAAGCGGGCGACACCGACGGTGAGGGTTACGGCGGTGACGGCGCCACCAACGACTACACGGGTTCGACTTTGACTTATGCGGGTGGCGGTGGCGGTGGCTCAACTGTTGCTGGTCCCGCAGGTGACGGCGGCGGTGGCGCTGGTTCGGACTCGACCAACGGTTCTGCTGGTTCCGCGAACACGGGCGGTGGTGGCGGTGGGGGCGACAACAGCCCCTCCGTAATGAACGGCGGGTCAGGAGGGTCGGGCACGGTCATTGTCCGATTCCTGACACCGTAGGAGACTGACATGGCGCACTACGCAGAAGTCTTAGATGGCACCGTCCAGCGGGTTGTCGTCGTGTCCAACGACGTAACCACCGTGGACGGTGTTGAGTCTGAACAGGCAGGCATTGACCTGCTGGATGAGATCATGCCGACCGGCGGGGCGTGGGTGCAGACCTCCTACAGCGGGTCGATTCGCCACAACTACGCCGGTATTGGCGATACATGGGATGCGGATGCTGGAGCGTTCTACGGGCCGCAGCCCTACGGGTCGTGGACGTTGGATGACGGCTACGTCTGGCAGCCACCCACCCCGATGCCTGATGGCGGGAGCATCTACCGGTGGAACGAGGCGACCACTTCATGGGTAGAGATCGGTGATTGAGTGGATTGGGGTGGTCGGCACCATCGGTGCCGCCCTCGTGGGCGGCGTCTTCGTGGTGATCGCAGCGGCCCTGAGGCGAGAGAACACCGAGCAGCACGCAGCGAATCAGGCGAAGTTGGAAGCAATCGGAGACGACATGACTGAGGTGAAGACTGATGTTCGGGAGGTCAGGGCTTCGCAGTCTCGTCATCTGGAATGGCATGCGGAACAATGACCGTCACGTACAAGCCGACACACAGGTTCCTTGGCGATAACGCTAGGGCCATTGAATACGAACTGCGAAAGATTCAAGAAAAACTAGCCGATCTGGAAACCAGATTAGCGGCATTGGAGAGTCCATAATGGGAATCAGGAGAGCGGCCTCCGAATATGGGGCTTCTATCAGCGACGAGGCTTTGGCTGTGTCGTCTACGGCGGTTGCCTTGACGGTGCCCGCCACGGCGGTTGCGGCCATGATCACCAACGGAGCGAACGCCGTTCGCGTCCGTTGGGGTACACCGACCGCTTCGGTTGGTCATTATTTGAATCCATACACGGTGTTGGAGTTGTTTAGCGACGATCTGGGGGATGTCAAGTTCATCCGGGTTGCTTCCGATTCGACGATGCACATCACCTATTTCGGGTAGGTTGCTATGGCTACACGCATTTCTCAGAGGGTCGATCAGGTTTCGACCGGTGACATTTCGGGTGTCACGGCGGGCGACGGTCTGGACGGTGGCGGCACATCGGGCGATGTGACGTTGACGTTGGATCGTGATATTCCGACGTTGGAGGACACGACGACGGCTCGCACGTTGGTGCTGACTGACGCTGGCAAGTTGTTGCGTATGAACAACGGCGGATCGACGACGGTGACCGTGCCACCCAATAGCGATGTGGCTTTTGATGTGGGCGCCCAGTTGGTTGTTGCGGCGATGGGGGCCGGGACGGTCACGATTGCTGCTGGTTCCGGCGTGACGTTGCGTTCGAAGGATTCCGACTTGGCGATTGACGGCCAGTATGCGACTGCTTCTTGCGTGAAGGTTGCCACTGATGAGTGGCTCGTGTTTGGGGCGTTGGGGTAGTTATGGCTTTCAATCCTGCCGGGTCTGGTTTCGACATTCAGGATCCGTATGGTACGTCGCCGGGGCAGCGTCTGTCTAGGGCGTTGGCTGGTACGTCGTTTCAGCGGCGGAATGTTCGGTCGGGTGCGTCTGCGGATCGTTTGGGTTTGCGGCGGCAGGAGAAGGCGGCGTTTCCTCAGGTGGAGGCGCAGTTTGCGCGGCGGGGTTTGATTGATTCTGGTTTGAGGAATCGGGCGCAGGCTGATTTGGCGGCGCAGTTTGCTCGTCAGCGGGCGCAGCAGCAGGCCGGTGAGCAGCAGTCGTTGTTGGGTTTGGCGTTGCAGGATTTGGTGGCGCAGGGGCAGTTTGCTGGTGAGCGGTTTGGTCGGGCGTTTGATGCTTCGGCTGGGCGGGCTGAGATGGCTGCTCGTATCAGGGAGGCACTGTCGTGAGTCACGCTGATTGGCATAGGGAAACAGAGGGCGATGTGCTTCGCCGAAATATCGGATCGGTGCTGAGTGCCGTCGGTTCACCTTTCGGGTGGCTGGGCGACCAGACCGTTCAGGGAACCAAGGATCTTGCGGGTCACGCCCAGACTGCGTGGGGGGCCAGCGAGGCGGCGGGCAACAGTATTCTGGATGCCGTGGCGGAGTTGACGAGCCGGGTGCCTCAGAATCGGCATGGCGCCCGTCCGTCGCGGACGGCAGAACTTATGTATGCCCAGCAGGCCGGGCAGCCTGTTCCGCCTTCGACGGGGGATCGGATCCGTGGGATTCCGGGCGCTATCGCTGGTGGGGTTGGAGGTGCGGCTGGAGCGGTCGCTGGCGGGGTTGGGGCGTTTGGGGATGCGCTAAACGCTATCAATGATCGTTATGAGGATGTGCGTGGTGTGCGCCCGTCGGCGCACGCCGAGCGGATCGCAGCGGACCGGGTTAGGCCGGGTTTCAACTTTGATGATCTTGCTGGTTTGCAGACGCCGCAGTCTGCTGCGCCTGCTTCGGCGCAGGTTCCGCCGGGTCAGCAGCCGGGCCGTGCAGCGCAGGCGACGCCGCAGCACGGGTTTGATTTGTCCACTATTGCTGATGCGATGTTGCGACCCGATGTGAACGGGGCGTTGACGGTGAAGCCGGATGGGTCGATTACGTTCAAGAGTGAAACGAACCGTCCGGATCAGGCGCCGGGGGGTTCTGCGAATGTGACGCAGCCAGTCGGGCAGGGGTTCAATGCGTTTACTCCGCCGACTTCGTTTGATGACCCGGGAGGTGCAACAACCGGGAAAACTGTCCCGCCTCCTGCGGAGGATCCGGTTGGGTCGTACCTGTCGATGCTGGATGAGTTGGGCAGCGATGAGGCCCGCATCAACTTCGGGTTGGAGCAGGGCATTATTTCTGATGCTGTCGCTACGTCGTTGGGTAGCGGCGCCAGCATCAATAACGAGGATTTGTTTACTTGGGATGGTGGGCAGATCAGGACGTTGGCGGAGGTGACGCCGGGTGGTGACCCGCCGGGTGGCGACCCGCCGGGTGGTGACCCGCCGGGTGGTGACCCGCCGGGTGGTGACCCGCCGGGTGGTGACCCGCCGGGCGGTGACCCCCCGGGTGGTGACCCGCCGGGTGGTGACCCGCCGGGTGGTGACCCGCCGGGCGGTGACCCGGCAGGTGTTGTGTTCACCGACGATGGCGGCAACCCGATCACGTTCACCGCAGCCCAAGCAAACACCATCACCAAGGCGGTGGAGAGCCGCACGAAGATTATTGACAACATGGTGGCGCAGGGCCTGATCGACATCCAGTCCGCTCAGGATCTGTACGACACCGCCCGCAACCAAATCTTCTCCTCGTTCATCCGTGAACAGGGGATCATCAACCGCCAGTTCAACGCCGATCTGAAGGCCGCTGGTATCCAGAGGGACACTGATCGGGCCGAGATGTTGCAGAACCTTCAGCGTGCCGGGATTGACCCGGGGCTGATCTCCGCCGAGTTGGCGGAGATTGACGCCATCTATGGTGAGGGTTCTTCGGCGCAGCGAGACTATCTGGATAACATCACCCGTATCGGGGCGATGTCGGATGTGGAACGCCAGTTGCTGGGGATGTACCAGTTCGGTGGCGCCCGTCAGGATCTTCGATCTGAGGGGCGTGCGTTGGGTGCGCAAGCCGAGTTGGGTGGAGTGGATCGGCTGGAGGCCCTTGGGTTGCAGTCGGATCAGGCGGCACAGTTGGCGCCGTTCTTCGGTACGGATCAGTCCACGTTGTTGGCGGGGATGCTGTCTGGCGTGGATGTTGGTGGAACGCTGGAGCAGCGGCGGGGCGCCGAGGCTGCCCGAGACTTTGCGAGACAGGAACGTTTGGCGGGTCAGCAGTTTACGGCAGGCCAGTCGGCGCTGGGTCGCCAGTTCACGGCAGGCCAGTCGGCGCTGGGTCGCCAGTTCACGGCAGACCAGTCGGCGCTGGGTCGGTTTGCCGATCAGCAGATCACGCCGTATCAGCAGGCCCAGTTGGATCTGAGCCAGTCTAGGTACGATCTTGATGCGGACAAGTTCACATACGGGAAGGAGCAGGACCTCTTTGATGCGTTGACGGCGGCGTCTACGCCGTCTGCCGCCGAGATTCGTCAGCAGACTGCTTCGGATTACAAGTCTGCTCTTCAGGCTTGGAATGCTGCTCAGGCAATCGCCGGTAGGACCGGCTCCCCGGCACCGAACCCGGTGGATGTGTTGTCGGATGTACAGATTGATGCGTTGGCGCAGTATGACGTGGGTCTGTCTGATTTAACCCGGCAGGACGACAACATTGGGACGTTGGCTGCGGCCACCGGCATCCCCGAGGGTGTGATCCGGGGGGCGATGAAGACGGGAACTTCAAGCCAGTTGTTGGCGAACGCCTACCGGGATATGACTTCGGTGCTGGTCAACTATGTGACGCCGGAGGGGTTTGTGGTGGAAAACGTTCCAGTGTCGCAGGTCGCCCAGTTTACGGAAGCCGAGATTCAGCAGCAGGAGGCGGCTGAAGGCCGGGTTCCGGAGCCGACGCCGTTGGACTTGTACGGCTTCTATGCGGGCATGTCGGATACGGGCATTGATCCCCGTCTGGCGGAGGCGATTCGGGATCTGATTATGGGTGCGGGGCAGGATCCCAGTTCGGGGATTCTGGAGATCGCCGGGCTTGGCGGCTAGACCGCCGTGGTTTACAACCCGGTTGGGACTGGCCGCAACCTAGATCGCTCCAACATTCTGAGCCTGCTTCAGGGCACCGCCGGGGCGGGGGCGTCTCCGGTGACGTTGGGGACTCCCGTCCCCGCCGCCCCTGTGTCGCCTATCAATCTGGTTGAGCGGCTGGATTTGCCGGGTTTGCAGCCGATTGCTGCCCCGAAATCGCCGGGCGGGTTGTTTGGTGCGGCCCTTCAGGTGCTGGACTTTGGTCGTGCCGGGATCGTGTCCACCCTGAAGGAGGGCATCGACCTCGTTCAGGGTGAGGGGTTTTCGCCGGGTGATTGGTGGGATCAGGCGACAACCCATTATGGGTTTGGCGACCTGATCCACGATGAGCGCACCGCTGTCGGCGTGGGGTTGATGGCGTTGGCGCCGTTCACCGCTGGGGTGTCGGCGGGTTTGGGTGCGGGGGTGTTGGCTGACAACATTTGGGCTGACCGGATTATTGGTTTTGTCGGCGATGTCGCTGTTGATCCGTTGACGTATCTGGGTGGTTTCAACGTCGTTCAGCGTGGTCTTGGTTGGAGGGGCGCCGTCAAGGTGCTGGAGGATTTTGCGGCACAGTCGGCGGACGATCTTGTGCGGCAGGGTGTGGCGAAGACTACTGGTGAGGCGGCGGAGATGTTGTCTGCTGCCGGGCGTGGCATCAAGGGGGCGAGGGACGCTAAGTCGTTGTCTGGGGCGGCGCGTGCTTTGCGTGGTTCGGATGCCGGTAGGGCGGTTGCTGCCGATTTGGGGTTGGCGCCGGGGGCGCGTATTCGTTTGCCGGGGACGGGGCCGGTTGGCCGGTTTATGCGGCAGGACCGGTATTTGAATCGGATGATTCCGGGGTTGGATGTGGGTGCCCGTCAGGCCCGGCAGATCCCGAAGTTCTATACCCGCCAGTTGGACGAGTTGGGTGTTGATCCGGTGGAGGCGGTGAAGGCGTTTCGCCCGACCGCTAAAGCGGGTCGGGCGGAGGCTGCCCGGGTGCGAGGTTTGTTGGATGGCGAGTTGCAGCGTGCTGTGGGGCGCGCAGCGCGTGCGCCCGTTGAGTTTGTGGCCCCTGCTGGTTTGCGGGGTGCTGCCCGCTCCGGGTTGGGGGCGTCGCTGATTGCGCGTGTCACGGATGCCCCCATTCAGGGTGCGCGGAAGATAACTCCGAAGGGTGTTCAGGAACAGTTGTCGGTGATGTTCAATCCGACGAGGTTCAACACGTTGATTGAGTCGGATGATCCTCGCCACATCGCTTTGGGTGTGAACATGGAGGATTTCATGCGGTTCGGGCATGGGAAGGAAAACTTTTTTGCCCGTTCCGTTGATACTGCATCAGAGAACGCTACTCGCCGCGGGGTGTCTGCGAAGATTTCTGACGAGTCGATGTTTGACTTGTTGGAGGATCCGGCGTTGTTGGTGCGGAACGAGGCGGGTGAGGTCGCTGAGGTTTACAGCGGCCCGCATCAGTTGAATCTGGACACGGAGTGGTTCCGCAATATGCCTGCGGATGTTCAGAATCTTGCCCGTACTGACCCTGAGGCGTTGTTTTATTTGGCCCGGGATTTGGATCGTTGGGCGACGACTTCCACCAATCAGGTCAACGACGCTTATGGGGTCGTTGGGCCGGATGGTAAGAAGGTTTGGGATCGTGCCGCTGCGGTGGAGGCGAGCGAGGGGACGCCTTGGCGTGGTGCCCGACGGATGCGGGAAACGGCGCGGGCGCGTGTGGATGGTGCCCCGGATTTGGAGGGGCGTCCCGTCCGGTTGCGGGATAGTGAGGGGAATCTGATCAACCCCGATGTGTATGATCCCCGGTTGAAGGTTGGGGGGCACAAGTCGGGGCTTCCTTGGGAGGCTACTGGCCGGTTCGAGCCGTATTCGGTGCGCCACCGCATGTACGGTGTGGGAAGCAAGGTTTATATTACTGATCCGTCTGGGAATCTGGGTGGCTTGGCGGACAACACCTTCAGGGACGGGAGCGTCGTGAAGGTGTTGACGGAGGCGGATGGGGCGACGCATTTCAAGGTGAAGGATCCGAATGTTGTCGGCAAGTCGGTTCGCCGCCAAATCGACGAAGCGTACATGCGTTCGTTCGGGGAGACGTTTTACGAGAACACGTTCTCGTCGATGGCTGATTCGTGGAAGCGCGGCATGGGCCGGGATATTCGCATCGAATACTTTATGCAGCGGCTACGCGATGTGTATCCGGCGGAGAAGTTGGATGATGTTGTCGGGGACATCCAGCAGGCGCTGGACGACTACGTTCCTCTCGAAGGCAATCTTCGCAAGGTACAGGAACGGCTTGGTTCCAAGTACGCTCAGGTGAGGGACCGTCGGTCGCGGGCGGCGAACACGCGGGCTGTCGTGGAGGGCCGCACGCGCCGGATCGAAATGCAGGGCGGTTTGTCGGATAAGGCCCGGGACGCAGACGACGCCGTGATCCGCCTGAACGATTTCATCGTTGAGTATCGGGCTGAACTCGCCGAGATGTACCGCAAACTGGAGGAGGGCGGGGTCGCCATGTCGGAGGTCATCGACACGATTGATCGTGTCGGTGCGTTCCAAGGCCGCTATGACGAACTGATTGGTCAGGCCGTTATCGACGCCAATGGCGCTGCCGCACGCACCGCTGAGGTGCAGGCGGCGATCCAGAGGTTCCGCGAGTTGAGGGCAGCCTATGAGGATCTGATTCGTTCCGAGTTGATGGATGCTCAGGGGCCGCTGATTGAAGCGTTGGAGACGGCCAAGGGCGAGTATCACGTTGCGAAGGTGGCGTTCGATCGCGACGTAAAGACGTTTGTGGCGCAGTCAGTGGAGTTGGAGCGGTTGAAGGCCGAGGTGTTGGAGCGGGCGCCGGAGTTGATTACGGCGGTGCATGATGCGGGCCGTGCGGCGGGGTTGGCGGCTGAGGCGAAGCGTGTTGTTTCCGTGTCGGGCATGTCTTCTGAGGCGATTGAGGCCGACTTGTCTGTGGTCGCTGCCCGCGCTGGGTTGCGTGAGGCGGAGCGTGAGGCGGCGTCTGCCGCCGAGAACGTCGCTGTTTTGCAGCGGCGGTTTGACGAGTTGGAGGCGTCGGCCGTTGAGGCTGCGGAGCGGCTGCGGGCTTCGGGGGCTGCCAAGGATCTGAAGTCCACGAAGCAGGTCGATTCGTTGATGAACCAGTTGGACACGATTGTTTCTAGATCCAACGCCGAGTTGCGGGCGGTCTTCAACGAGTTGGCGACCGCCCGCGATCCGAATGTGTTCCCGGGGAACGTGTCGAAGACGCGGCAGGCAGCGCACGAAGAGGCGTTGAAGGCTTGGAACAAGCGCGTTGATCAGGTGCAGAAGGAGTTGGAAGCCAACGTTGTCAGCATGTCGGGTGAGCGGGCGGCTAGGGATGTTTCAACTGAGACCGTTCCGGAGGTGTTGCGCCCCCGGGATGTGCCGGAGCCGGAGGCCGTCGCTGGCCGCACCGCCTTTTCCGTTGAGGATGCTCAGGCTGCCGCTAGGGAGGCGAAGAAGTCCAAGCAGGCGACCAAGGAGGCCAAGAGGGTTGCTGAGGCCCGCGAGGGGTTGACGTATGATCCTGAGGCTATCAAGGCTGCTGAGGCTGAGAAGCGCCGCTTGGAGAAGAAGGTGCGGGATCTGCTGCAAGAGGAGCGGGTGTTGCTGCGCCGCGAGGCCGGATTTCCGAAGCAGGTGGATAAGGCGGGGCAGGAGAGCCGCCCGTTGCAGTTGGAGGTAGAGGAGGGGCGCCGCCGCTATTTGGTTGAGGAACGCAGGAAGGCGGAGGCGTCTCTGCGGCGTTCCGAGAAGTCGTTCGCTGATGCGCCGACGGATCGCAAGGCGGCGAACATCGAGTTGAAGCGCCGCGAGTTGCGAGGCTTGGCAGCCGATCTGGAGGCGGTGCCGGAATCGGCTGCGTCGCTCAGGTCGCGTGCGGATCAGGCACAGTGGGAGTACACGAAGGCTGCCCGTAAGGTTACGGAACTACGGGGAACGGCTAGGAAGTTCTCCAAGGCCGATGCTGTTACTTGGTTGGGGCAGCGCGGCGAGTTCCGGCCCGAGTTGCCGTTGACGAAGCGGGAAACTAGACGGCTTCAAGCGATGCATGTTGCGGCCCATAAGAAGATTGCGGCGTTGCGGGCGAGGTCGGAGGAAGCGTCTAACGTTGTCGGGTCGCTGCAAGAGTTTATAGATGCCGACGAGTTGCGTATGAAAGCCTTGACGGCGTTGCAGACCCGGCTGAGGAGGCAGGTTTCAACGGGCAAGCAGGTGGAACTACGTACTGGCGAGTTGGAGCAGGCGTTGTTGGGTGCCGCTGCGGCTGGCCGAACAGTCCGTTTGGTTGGGGAGACTGCCCCGGGGTTGCCGTCGCAGGCCCGGCTGCTGGCTGTTTCCCCCGACGGCAAGGAGGGTTTGGTTCGGATCCGTTACGGGTCAACCCGGTTGGAGGTGCCTCCCGATGAGGTCCGGGTTGAGACGCTGGTCGATGAGGTGATGCGACCGGAGGGCCGGTTTGTGGCCTTTCAAGAGCGGGAGGCCGTTGACCCCGACGCTTTGGAGTTGTCGGGGCGTGCCCGCGACGTTGTGGTGCGCGTCTCCCGGGAGGTTCCCGCTGGGCCTGCCGGAACGGGAGAGTTGAAGTTGAAGCAGCGAGGCCGCGGCGTTGTCGCTAGGGGTGCCGCCCAGAGGCGGCGGATCCTTCAGCGGGCTGTCCAGATTCTGGAGGAGATCGACTCCGGTGCGTTGAGTGGCGCCGAGGCTGACGCTGCGTGGGATGGCGTGCGACGCATGTTGCAGGAGAACACGGCGGCTATCAATCGTGCGGGCATGATTGGCACCGAGGGCATGAGTTCACCCACCCGCTCCGATTTGACGGACCTCGTGGGCGAACCGCAGTTGGAGCGTTGGAGATTCCGCGACATCAACCGTGATCTACAGCACGAAACCTTGGGGCCAGAAATGGAGCGTGGCGCTGCTGGTCGTTCCCGACTGGTGGATGCAGGCTGGAAGTTCTTCGACGGCGATGTGCAGTTGCCGGTCGCTGCCCGCTCGCGGCTGTTGCAGGCAGAGAAGGCTCTCGTTGAGGAGGCGCAGCACGCCGTCAGGAATCTTCGCATTGACCGCGACGAGTTGTTTGAACGGTTGGGCCAGTTGAACGCCGGTCGCGTCTATGACGACGCGACCGGGCGTTGGCAGCAGTTGAGTCATCTGCGGGGAGAGGGCCGCGAGGCCCGGCATGCGAGAGTGGGTCATCTGGAGCATCAGGTTCAGCAGCAGCGTCGTTCCGTTGAGACGGCGTTGCGGCACATCGACGACGATGTGGCGGAGGCCGAGTTGCGGGTTTCTGCCGCTGAGGCCAAGTTGGATCGTGCCCGGTTGGCGTTGTCTACTCCGGCGGAGCGGGCCGACGAGTTCGCTGATTTGTCTGCGAACGCTTCGGCCCGTTTGGATCGGTTGGTCGCTGAGGGGCGGGTGACGCGTGAATCCATTGGCCGGTTGGAGGCGGAGTTGATTCCGGAGCCGGTTGCGCCACCGAACATTTTCGCTGATCGGGACGCTTTGGCTGACGCGTTCGAGTATCAGGTGCAGGGTTTGGAGGCGCAGGCGCAGTCGGTGCGTGAGGTGTTTCCGATTTTGACGGCTGCCGCTACCCGTGTTGCGGGGCGGGATAAGACGGTGAAGGCGATGAGGGAGGTGCTGCGGCTGCTGGGTCGGGGCGCCCCGGGAACAGAGGCGATCACACCGGGGGGCCGGTTTGGTGCTTGGGCTAGGCATCTTGGAGAGTTTCGGAACGCTGATGACATTCTTCGGCATGAGGCGTTTGTTGCTGGTGCTGACGGGTTGACGTATGAGACCGGGGTTCTGGTGCAGGGGGCTAGGCGGTCGCCCATGTCTGATCTGGTTCAGGCCGAGCGGAGGTTGACGGAGTTCAACCGGGAGGTTCAGAAGTTTGCCGACGATCTGGGGGTCGCAACCCGCAGGGTCGCTCCGGGTGACGGCCCGTATGAACGTTTGGAGATCGCCCCGTTTGGTATCGGCGACGAACTTGAGCCGCTGGATGAGTTGCGTGCCGTGCAGGACGCTGTTGCGTACGGCAACGAGTTGGCGGAGAAGCAGGCCGACGCCTTTGCCCAGCGTCTGACGGCTAGGAACGACTTGGAGAAGGCGCAGCGTTTGAACCGGGAACAGGAGGCGACCGCAGCCAAGCGTCTCACCGAGGCGTTGCAGTTGGAGATTCAGGCCCGAGAGATTGAGATGACTGAGTGGCGTGAAGCCATGGATCAGGCCACCGCTGGTCTTCGCCGGGTGGGTGATATTCAGAGTCGGGTCGAAGATGTGTTGGCTTCTCTGGAGTTGCGGCGTGCCCGCGTGGGGGCGGAGGGTTCAGCCTATATCGGGGATCGGGATCTCGCTGATGTGCTGCGTGCGAGGGTGGATCCGGGCGGGTATGTGCCGGATGCGTCTACGGGGGATTCGTTGTTTACGTTGAAGGCGGCGCAGCGTGATGACGCTGCCGCCGTCTTGAAGGACGCTTTGTCTAAGTCTGATTGGGGGCCGTGGCGGTTGGCTTCGGGGTCCAAGGGGTTGGATTCGGAGGTGGCTTCCGTCATCAATGCGTTCGCTAGGGTGAACGATCCTGTTGAGTGGCACGGATTCTGGAAGGGGTGGGATCGGTTCCAGACTTGGTTGAAGGCTGCCATGATCGCGACGCCGGGGTTCGTGAACCGCAACATTATGGGGGCGTTCTTCAACGCTTGGTTGGATGGCGTGAACTTGAACGAGATTTTCAAGTCGCTCCGCATGACGCAGAAGGTCGCGTCGGAGATGAGGCGGTCCAAGGTCACGTTTGTGCAGGCAGCCGAGCGTCTCGCTGCGAAGGATGCCGCTATGCGTCCTTACGTTGACTTGTTGAAGGTCGGGGTTCGGGGCGGCGGTCAGGCCGTGGACGCTGTTGAACTAGAGCGCGGATTGCGTAATGCCCGCAGCATGGAGATTCTGTTTGGTGGGCGCCTTGCGAAGGGCGGCGCCCAAACGTCGGTGTCGTTCAAGCCGTGGTCTCCGAGGTTCGCTCCGTACCAGTCGGTGCGAACGGTGAATAGTTGGGTTGAGGACATTGTTCGGTTGGGTGTCGGCATGGACACGATGCGGTGGGGCGGCACAGTTGACGATGCTTTGACCCGGATCGCTAAGACGCAGTTTGATTATGACGAGTTGACTTCGTTTGAGCGGAACTGGGCGAAGAGGTTCATCCCGTTTTATACGTGGACCCGGAAGAATGTGCCGTACCAGTTGAAGCAGTTGGGGATGCATCCCGGCAAGTACAACCGGCTGCTGTCTGCGAAGAGGAATCTGGAGTTGGGCACCGAAGAGGAGGGGGTGGTTCCCGACTATTATCTGGAACCGTTCGGTGTGCGGTTGCCGTTCTCGTTCCGTGGGGCGACGGTGTATACGGCCCCGGATATTCCGTTTCAGGATTTGGGCCGCTACTTCGGCAAGGACGGTTTGAAGGGAGGCGCCCAGAATCTGTTGGCTGGTATGACGCCGATTTTGAAGACGCCGTTGGAGGTCGCGTTCGGGAAGCAGATATTTACGGGCGTTCCGTTCACTGGCCGGTACCAGCAGGCCCCCAACCCGATTACGAAGATTGCTCCGGTGATGCATGCGTTGTCTGCGATTGGGTGGGCGAAGAAGAATCCGTTGGGTGAGTGGAAGATGCGGGACCATCACATCTATCTGGTGAACGGCATGTTGCCGACGGTTGGTTTGATCCGTCGGCTGTTTCCCAACGAGGAGAAGTATCAGCAGCATCAGATCCGGAATCTGTTCTCTACGCTGGGGGGCGTGTCGGTCCAGTTCAACACGCCGCAGGTGCAGTTGAAGTGGCTTCAGAATCAGCGGTACGGGCAGTTGGATGACCGGCAGGACTTCAAGGATCTGGTGTCCCGCCGCAAGTAGCGGGACGACCTAGACTTATCTGTATGGACTACATTTCGCGCATCCAGTGGGGGGCGCGCCCTCCGGCAACCGGCACGGGACGGTTCGCTCCGTTGCGTGCCCGCCGTGTCCGCGGGGTTGTGGTGCATCATTCGGCGGTGACGAACAGCCCCCGTGGAGTCGCCGCCGTCCACGCTTTCGAGGGGCATCACCTTAGGAAGGGTTGGGATGGGATTGCCTATAACTGGCTGGTTGACGAGTCGGGCACGATCTTTGAGGGCCGCGGCTGGGCTGCCCGTGGCGCAGCGACGAGGGGGTGGAACTCGAAGTCGATCTCGGTGTGTTTCACGGGGCATGGCGATGTGGAGCCTAGAGAACAGGTTCTTGAGTCGTTCCAGACGCTGATACGGGAAGCGCAGGCCCGGTTCGGCGGGACACTGTGGGTGTCCACCCATCGTCGGAAGGGATCTACGACCTGTCCGGGCCACTGGTTGGGCGGGTGGGTTGAGGGCGGTATGGCTGCGGCGATCCGCCCGACAGACACCGACTGGGTTGGCATCGTCCAGTATTTTCACGATTTGCGTGCCCGGGTGAATGGTCACCCGTTGGGGCGCTGGTGGCCTCGGGTGCGGCGCGGCGAAACGGTGCGTCTCGTGCAGGCCCGTTTGGGTGACCGGGGGTTTGATCCCGGTCCCGCCGACGGCGTGTTCGGGAAGCGAACAGCCGCGGCGGTTGAAAGGTTTCAGGGAACGCAGGGTTTCTTGAAGGTGACCGGGGTGGTGGACGGTGACACGTTCGGTGCCCTGTTCCTACAGTAAAGGGGGCCGTTGTGCCTAAGGGTAAGGGATACGAGGACAGTCAGGTTCCTGATTCGTCTTCAGAGTTGAACATGCATGCTGTCGGCATGAAGGCCAAGGAGTCGGCGTCGATGCTGCGTTCCACGGCGTTGGGTAATCAGGCTTCGGGCGGACGCCCGTTCGGAAAGTAGGGTAGTTATGCGTGACGGTTCAACGATCCGTGTGACCAAGAAGGGGTCCGGTGGCGGCGCTATCGGCAAGGCGAAGGCGGCTGGTTCGGCTTCTGCCGGTGTGCTGCCTCGCGGCGGGGCGTTGTCTCGCTCCGCCGCCAAGAAGGAACTCCGTGGCGGCTAAGAAGAAGCGGCCCCGTAAGCCGAAGTATTAGGAGCAGGAGATATGGGTGACATTATTGAGCGGGCTGCGTGGACGTTCGTGCAGGCATTCGCCTCAGTGTTCGTCGTTGCCGATTTGTCGTCAGCGAAGGGTGCCGTCGTGGCGGGACTGGCGGCGGTCTTGTCGGTGCTGAAGACCGTCGCCAAGGATCGTCTGGCGTAGGGTGTCCGACAGTGTGGATTTCGACGCGGCGTGGACACAGTTCGTGGAGGACAACGCCTCCGTGGAGCAGGACATCTACGACGAGATGCGAGAAACAGCGCACCTGTTCGACGCTACCGATGGGATTCACGCCAAGTGGTCCCCCGACGGCATGCTGGGCATGCTGCTGGTCTTTGATCCCGACGAGGCGGAGTCGCTCCTCGCCGCGTTCTACGCCGGGATGGAAGGCGTGGACGACGCCACGGAGGTGTTCTCGGTGTGGGTCGCTTCTCTGATGGGGATGCTGCGCTCCTGCATGGAGCGTTGGCACGACGCCTAGTAGACGCCTCGCAGCCAGTCTCGCACGCGCTCAGATTCGGACAGGTCCGCCATCAGGCGGCGCCTGATCCGATCTCTGCGCCGCGCCACCGTTGTCTTCGGCACCCCAAGGGCGGCTTCCATTTGTCGAAGCGACAGCCCCCACACGAACAGTCCTTCGATGATGGCGCGGTCCTCCCAATCTAGGCGGTCGATGGCGCGCCCAATGATTTCTTTCAGCGCCGCCGTTGCTTCTAACGACGGGTAGCGTTGTGTCTGGCCGGGCGCTAGTTCCATCAGCGCCGCTAGGTCGCTTTCGGGGCGGGGCTTCCATAGGGCGCGGTCCTCGAGTCCCCGCCACGCCAGCGAGTCGGTGGTGAACTCTCTTTTCTTCGTCATGTGTCGCAACCATTAGTTGATTCCAGTGTAGGTGGTTGCGGGTTGCAGATAGTGTTCGGATACAACGCGAGTGTTCTTGGCGTCGTATCCGGAGGGGTCCCCAACGGACCATGCTTCGTCGTGGTTGATCCATCCTAAGATTTCGCAGACCCTGAACTCTGGCGCAACGGGTTGCGCCACGAAGAGAACGAGTCCTTTGCCTAGTTGGCGTTTACGCACCGCCGCTTTCCGGCTTGTGCGTACCCGCCTGACTTCGATGTTGTGGCCCACATCTGCGAGATGCTTGTTTTCTTGGTGCCGGTTACCGGCCCAAACGTGTCCGCCCCAGTACTGGTTGGTGATCTTCGCTACCGCCAGTTCCGCGACACACGCCGCAACCTGTGCGGTGCGGTCGTCTTCCATGCGGTTGCGGTCGTAGTGGGCGGCGTCTTCTTTCTCCCAGTTTTCGATGAAGCGTCTGGCCCCCACATGGGAGGCCCATTCGTATTCCCATGGTTCGAGTTCCACGAAGATCATGTCCCGCCCATTTCGTTCACAGTCTGTCCACCTTGACTGCGTTGATGCGGACAACCTGCCCGTCGTCCTCCCACGCCACCCCGTTCAGGGCATCCAACGTCAGTTTGATGTAGTTGTCCAGATCGCCTCGCAGCGTCTTGGCGTTGTGCGGCGACGACGTTACATGCACCACTGTACATTCCGGATCATACACCAACGTGACCTCAACGGGGCCGGTGACTGCCTCTCCGACCTGTTCTCGCCACGCTGACGCCACGATGTCTTCCTGCTCCAGCGTCGTCTTCGGCGTGAACACCTTGCCTTTGGAGTGGCGGGGCCGCGCCTTCACCTTCGGGCGTTGCTCCACCACCATCGTGTACACATCCATCAAGGATTCCCCCGCGATTGCATCGCCACTCGTCCTGCTTTGACCACCGTTTCCCACAGACGCTGCCTGCCGTCCCGTCTGCTGGCGTACTTGCCGCCCCAGTCGTCATCCGCCGATTCTAGTTCACGCATGATCGCTGCGTTGTCGTAGCCCTGCCGCACCATGGCGCACGCAAGGTTGAACAGGGTGGACGACCGGTCGCCTTGCGGCTTCTCTTTCGTGGAACGCGGCCCTCCCCGCCGTATAGCCCCTGCAAGCCCCTCCAGTGTGCCGCCGCCGTACTGGTACACCTTGCGGGGCGGGGGCGGCTCAGGAGGCTTGTACAGGGCTCTGACGGGCTTCCAGTCGGCAGCGGTGACCCGTGACGCCAGCGCCGCCGCTGCGAAGGAGTCGACGTTCATCACCCAGCCGCCTGACAGCACCACGTTGCGGTCGTCGGGGTGGCCTGCCGGGTACGGGAGGCGCACCCCGTTGCCCCATCCCTTGCCGGTCAGTTCCACCTGCTTCGGGTTGACCTCTTTGATCGGTGCGTCAACGATGTTGCACGCACCGATCAGACCCTCCCTGATGGAGCGGGCAGGCATGTACGTGTCGAAGAAAACCCATACGTGGTAGCCCTTGGAGCGGGACCGTTCCACCCAGCCTTTGACACCTAGCCGGTTCAGTACCAGTTCGAGGTTGTCGGCGTGTATGCGCGACACATCTTCGCCGTCGTCAAAGTCCACGCATCCCCACCGCACCCCGTAGGACACGGTGTCGGCGTCTCCGTCGAACTGGTGCTTGCGTAGCGGGTACACGCCGATGGCGTCCCCCCCCACTCTGAGGTGTTTGTCGCACAGTTCGGTGAACTCTGTTCCCCATGACGGGGCGTCTTCTAGTGGCCTGAAGCCCTCTGAGGTGTCGGTTGCGATACCTCCGCCTTGGAACAGTTCGGCGAACCGGGTCGCTGTCTCATTCATCTTTCGACTCCCAGTTCCGGCGGATCCCTTCTATCCGCCGTTCGGCGTCCTCGCTGGTCAGACACCAGTCTTTGACGCCGCCGTCCTGTATCACTACCCACCGTTTCAGGATCACCCCGGCGCCACAGTACACGTTGCGTTTCTCAGAACGCAGGTCCGTCTTCACCTTCGCTCCTTCCTTCTGGTACGAGTTCCTGCCAGTACTGGTGGATGTGCCCGCACTCTGGATCCAAGAAATACACTTGATCCAGCAGGCGGGCTGTCCGCTTGTTCTTGCATAGGTTCACGTTCAGGCTGTTCTCGTGGTACAGCGCCTCCCAGTCGGTGAGCGACGGGTCGTCTTTGCGGCGGTACACCTCCATCACGAAGATCGCTTCCTGTTCGCCGCCGTACCTTCCGGCGTGGATACCGGCGGGTTTACCGCGGTCGCCTGAGGTGCGGCCCGACTGGTGGACGAGACCGACGGGGACACGCTGGATTTTCGCCCACCGTTTGATCCCCTGTGCTTTCGCTGTGACCCCGGCGGCGTCGCCATCCCCGCCGGGTAACAGTTCGAGGTAGTCGATCATGCAGAAAGACGGGTTGCATCCCCACCATGCTCTTGCTTCGTCCATCGCTAACGCCATCTGTTCCAGCGTCATCGACTCGTCCACGACGGCGACGCGGGACAGTTCCTGCGTCGCTGCACGTTCCAGTTCTGCGAGCATGTCGGTGTCTCCCGCTTTGATCGCTTCCTCCACTTCGGTGGATGAGCGGCCTTGCAGCAGGCAGAACAGTTTCATCACGACCAACTCGCGTGGTTCATCCATGGAGAAGATCACGATGTGCGCGTTCGTGTCGTTGATCAGGTTGTGGACGATGCTGTTGAGTAGCACCTGCGATTTGCCGGTATGGGACTTGCCCACCACCAGCAACACCTCGCCCTTGCCGATTCCTCTGGTCGCTAGGTCAAGTTCGTTGAACCCTAGATACCAGCGTTCTGTTGGGTTGCGGATGAAACCGATCAGGTTCTCCACAACCAGAGAGGTCAGCGCCCACCTGCGTGGCTGCTCCCCCCCGGCGTGGTCGCCCTGAACGGCGACCGCCGCCCCACCGTCAGCCCCATCGGTCTGGGCTGCGGCGAGGCGGCGCGTCACCTCATCCTCGGAGAGGATGTCGGCCATGGTCAGCCCCTGATCTCGGCACCGATCTGCGCCAGTTCACCGGATTCCTTACCGGTGAACGGGCACACGAACCAGCCCGGCACCAGCGAGGTGCCGTCCTTCTTCGTCAGCCAGATGCCCTTGCCGTCAGAGCGGCGCTTGTAGTCGGGACCGGCCTTGTTGAAGTTGGCGTCGGGATCCAACTTCTTCTCCCAGTTCGGATCCCACCATCCGGTCTTGTTGTCCATCAGGTCTCGCCAGACATCATCCAGCGATCCTCCGCCCTTACCCTTCGGGGCGTAGGTTGGAGTCCCGGCGGCTGGTGCCGCCACGGCGGGAGTCGTGTTATCCCCGGAAACGCTTTTCCGCAGCATCCTCACCCCCTGCTCCGTCATCTCGTAGCCGATACCCAACGCCTCATAGTTGGCTATATCCAACGTTTCACCCCACGATCCGATCATGGAGGCGACTGCTTCCTGCTCCACATCGTCGCCGATGGTGAGCGTCACGGAGCATGACGCCTCAGCCGGTTCGTAGTTACCTGTCTGGATTACTTGACGGCGAAACACCGTCACCGTGTTGCTTGTTGCTTCTGCCATGGGTCTACCTTTCTATAGTTGGTTCCATGGATCTGGTCCCGCGAACCTGCCACGGCAGGTCGCCCACGCACCGCACCACTTCGGGGCGCAATGCCACCCCGTCATCGTGAGCGGCCATACAGGCAGGTCAGCGGCAATAAGGGTACCGGCAGAGCGGGCAAGCGCAACCAGACTAGCCCACTCCGCCGGACCCGCCTCCACAAGGGTTCGATACACCTTACCCTTGACGAGGTATACAAACTCAAAGTCGATGGGCTGCGTCAAACCCATTTCCGTTTCCGTAGCGACAGCCCAAGTGTACGCTGCCGCCTGAACAGACCACCGCTTCTTCTCCCAATCGTCGGACGGCTTACGCCCCGGATTCTTCCAGTCGATGATCGGTGCGGGAAACTCCTGCACACAGTCGATGGTGCCCTTCAACCAGATTTGCGGATTGTGATCCACCACCAGCGGCAGTTCAAACGAATGCTCCACCGCTGTGGGGCGCACCGTGGGGCGTACCTCGTTCCACCACGCCTCCGCATTGGCGAGGATGATCTTGGTTGCCTCATCCCCGCTGTGGTTCCACCTGACGATCTCCGGCTGCTTTCGCAGCCACTCGCCCATCGCCAGTTCCTGAGTCTCCTCCATCGTCATCGGGTCGCCGGTCGTCATCACCTCCAGCAGACATTGTTCGATTCCGTAATGGACGGCGGTACCGATTGCGGTGTTGGACGATTCCGTTGATTCGGAAATACCCAGCATGTCCTGACGGGCACGTTCGGGGCACATCGCCAGTTGCCCCAGCCATGACTGTCTCAGCACGATCCGGTCGTCGGGTTTCTCCATGGGATCAAGCATAGCACACCCCCGACCACGGATCGCGGACCCCCCATGGCATGGCATGGCATGGGCGGTGCCCGGAACCCCCTACGGGGGTTCCGGGCACCGCGCATGAGAGGCGACACACCGGGTTCCGGTCGTGCCTCATGTGTCGCCGTCGCTTCCGCCGTCGATGACAGTGAGCGACGGCCCGGAACTCTCCGGTTCCGGGCCGGAAGAAACCCCGGAATCCTCGCCGGTTTCTTCGTCAAACTCGCCGCCAAATGCCTGATAAACTTGGCCCATAGAAACCATCAAATCGTGCAGAAGTTGTCCAAGATTTGCGGAGAAATCACCGATGATTTGGGCCTGAGCCTGCCCGACAAGGCAGTACCCCAACAGTGCATCGTCGATGCCTTGCCCATCCTTGGTGACGATCTCCTCAATCGCCGCAACTCTGCTCTCCAGACTTGATTCGCTCATACTCTTCCTCTCTGAACGCCAACAGCGTCTCTCTGGTGAACGTGTCGTGTAGCATCTCCAACCGGATGCGAGGCATCATCTTCGCATTCTTGTTGAGGCCGCGTTTCTCCGCCCGTTCCTTCGCTTCCAACTCCTCTCTCTTGCGGCGCCTGACGCGCCGCTCCCGTTCATACTTGGCGTGCGCCGTCCGGCACACACCGCACTTGCACAAGCCCCGACTGTACGCCGAATACCCGTGCTTGAACTCTCCCTTGCGAGCCATCACCCTCCCTTCGGGTGGACGGCAGCCGGGGGGCCGACCCATGGAGGGACGGGCCGACCCCCGGCCACCTGTGTGTTCTACCGGAACGCCTGCATGGCGAGGTGGGTGTCATCAACGGCGACGGTCCTCACCTTGATGGCATGCTTCCGGGCCGCCGCATACGCCCCGGCCCTCACCCCGTCCATTGAGCAGTCGAAGTCCACGCCCTGCTCCAACAGGCGGGCCTGCCCGTCCAGCCACTCACCCCACGGGTACTTCGGGGTGCGGCCCGGTCGGGCCTGCTCCGGTAGTTCATTGATGATAGTTGCCATTATGTTGCTCCTTGCTGTTGTTACGCTCGCCGGTTGGCGAACGCATCAAGGGCCTGATCATAGTCGGAGAAGTAATCCCCGCTGAAACAGTCCCAAGACTGGTTGTCATCTGACGCCATGTTCCACACCACATAGGGGTGCATGTCATTGGTGGGAAGGTGCGCTAGCACGGTCCCGATATAGTTGCGTAGCCCGTTGCCGCCGGGGCGGACGTTCCAAGCCAGAGGCTCTCCCTCAGCGGCGTTCAGTACGATCATGTTCATTCCTCCAGTGTATCAGGTTCGTCGTCGGGGAACATGGCGTCCCAACAGGCCGGGCACAGGGTGTCGCCCCGCGCCCGCCACTGAATCAACGCCTCCCGCTGGTCTTCGTCAAGGTACGGGAACAGGTTCTGCACCAGCCCCGTCCGCTGGACGTACCGTTCAAGGTCTGTTGTGACGACACCGACTTCGACGGTTTCGTCACAACCTCGGCATGGCACGTTCAGTACCGTTTCCAAACTCACTCGTCATCCTCCCAGCCCTGTCCGTAATGTACCTCCTGCGGCGTGAGCCGACCCTTGGCGACTAGCCGCAGTTGGTCGGGCGTCCACTCCGTGTGGGAGTGAAACGCGCACTCCTCCTCGTGGTCATCCAATCCCAACAGTTCGGCAGCCACGCCGCTGGCGCCACGCGACGCGGGGTCATGCATCATCTGCAACGGTTCCCGGTTCACTATCTCCCACGTAAACCCGGCTCGGGGATTCGACAACCACCCGCTGGTCTCGTCCCGGTGGAAACGCACCGTCGGGAAGTACCCGTTGAGGGCACAAACCCAGCCTGCCAAGCACGCCTTCGTGTTGCATTCCTCCGTGGCTTCCGTGACTTCCCAACCGTCACCCATCAGAACAACCTCTGGCCATCCTTGCCATCCTCGCTCGGGTTCACCCCACGTTCCCTGTTCATACAGGAACGGATACCGTTCAATGGCATCGGCCGCCGCCTCCCAGCGGCGCCGCACATCACTGGTCTTCTGCATTGTTGTTTCTCCTTTGTTATGCTGCGGTGAGGAGGCGGGTCGCCTCCGACAGCACCGACTTCATCGCCGACCGCACCTCGTTGTGGACAACCACGCGGATCTCATCCAAATCCACCTCCGGAGTGATCTCCATGCGGGCGCAAGCCTTCTGAACCGCCCGCTCAAACAGTTGACCCAGACCGCACGGGTCCTCTATGCGGATGTACTCGCTCAGCAGGTTGTCAGCCTCTGCGGCAATGTCCACGTAGGTTTCGGCATTTTCGATCATCCGCTCCACCTTGTATTCGATGTTGCTTTCGATCTCGTCGTAGATGTCGTTGTAATCCAACTCCATCTCGGCGTCGCCGGTAATGGTAATGTCGTAACTAGCCATAACTATCTGTTTCCTTTCGTTGACCCGAAGCGTTTACTCCGGGGTATTACATCCACGGACACCTTATCCGTAGACGATCTCTCCGAACAGACCCGTCTGCACGATACTGTCTGCCAAATCCGAATCGACAAGACCGGCATCACCAGACCCGACGGCACGCCGAATCTCATCACGCCACCGGCCATTCAACTTGATGTCGTCAGACCCACACACCGCAGCCAAACCACACAGCACCGTTTCCCTGTCGATCAGGCGCTCATTGTCCTCCTCAATGGGGGTTCCGTAGGCGTGAAACCCATACAGGTCATCGTTTCCGTGGGCATCCTGCCACCGGTACGTCCTTGCCCGATACCAATAGTTGATGCCGCCCTCCAAGGCGGCAACAAACACGGAGAACGGGAAGTCATCCGGCAACAACACGTTCATCTTGATTTCCGCACTCATGCGCCCGCTATCCCATCCGCCACATACTCCATGATGTCTGAGAGTACCGCCTCCAGCCTGTCCGCCAACTCTGAGGGCAAGTAGTCGTAGACCTCCCTCACCAGCGTGTTCCACACGAAGTCCTCAGCCTGCTCGTAGGCGGCATCCAACTGTTCCTCTCTGGCGAGATGAGCGTTCAGCAGGCCGTCCTCCCAAGCGCCAAGCGCACGATCAAACGCAGCGTCACTCATACCGACATCTCCGCCTTCTGCACAGCCCTGATCCCACTCTCCCGGATCTCTTCCAGATACCGCTTGACCCCCAACTTCTCCTGCACCCACTTGCTGTACGTCAGGTCCGGCCAACAGTTCGTAGACAAACCAATCCGGCGATGCACCTGCTCCGGCGTCAACGGATCATCATTGCGGCCATCCACGACCCGACCCCACAAGGCCACCCGCGCATACCACTCAGCCCAGTTATCCTCCGTGATCCCCGCAAACCCAGAGATCAACGACATGAAGATCGCCGTATGCGTCACCGGCCACTCCTCATCCGACTTCAACTCCTCAAAGTCGCGGCACTCACCAATGTCCCAGTTCAAACTCATTACTATCTCTCCTGTCCGTAATACCCCGGGGTATTACTGCTTGTGGAACTTGCCTTCACGATAGTCGATCAACGTCTGCTGGATCGCCTCAATGTCGCGCAGCATCCTCTCCGCCAACGACTGAATCGAAACCAACCCAGTAAACCGCTCCACCTCCTCCCCCTCATAGTCGTCAGCCATCGCGTCACGCTCCGGCTCGTCCTCCCTGACCTGTGCCGCCTTCCGTTCGCGGGCGGCGATGATCCGGTCGGCGGCACCCTCCGGGTGACCGTCGCACGGATCATTCGACCACTTGCCTCCCGCCATCACCCCACAATAGATGCACTCCACGATGTCGCCATCGTAAGACGCACCCCACCTGTGCTTGTAACCATTCATACCCTTTCCTTTCATACTCGTGGATCTCTAGACCAATGATAGTTCTCCGCCATCAGCCTGTCACACAGGTGACAGCCCTCACCCTCACAGTTCTCGCACGGATCATCCGGCGGATCATACCATGAATCCGGCATGTGAAAGTCAGTCATCACTCGTACCACGGCACATAGTCGGGCCAACTCCTGCCCGCGTGATCCTCCAACAACACCGTAAAGATACCCCCAGCATACACCACAGACGAGAGCGGCACATCAGACAGATTCTCTGTCCGTTCCTGAACCTTGTCCCTCACCCACCATGCCAGACGCTCCGGGCCAAACACCCTGACGCCCTCCACGAACTCGCCGCAGGAATACCACCAGCCCCCCTCTTCAGGGCCGCCATACCCCTGATCCAGTTCATACGTGTTCACATACCACATCCGAATACCCATCACCAACCTCCGATCAAAGGATCTGTCCATCTGCAACCCGACCCAAACGGGCCACCTCCTCCAACACATCCTGATGAAACGCCCAGAACGCAAACCAGCCACGCACCGCAAGCCAGCCCCCCTCCTGAACGTCCCCCGGGATCTCATGGCCCATCACATCACAGACCGCATCATAGTTTCCCGAATGCTCCATGATACACCCGTGACCATAATAATAGATGACCAACCGGTGCTGATCCACCAGTTCAAACACAAACTCGGACGCCTCCAAGCCATAATCCTCAACGCCAGCACACGCCGCAGCCTGCACCACCGCCTCCCCGGCGGTGTCTCGCACCTCCTCCCGATACCCCGCATACGTCATCCTGTCTGCCTCACTCATCGCTATCACCTAACCCTTCCCGTGGCCCTCAGCCACTCCAGTACCTCCGTTCGGAGGTACAACCGCATCCCCCACCGCTCCGCCACCGGCAAGGGAAACCCCGTACTCTCCCGGCGAACATGCCAGTTCGTCACCGCAGGCGAACCGACGCCCGCCATCGAAGCGACATCCCCGCTGTTCACCAGATCACTCAGATCCACCGTCATCCTCACAACCCCTTACCTTTCCGGGGCTACGCCCCATCCACGACCGGCAAACGCCGGACGAACTGAAACGGCTCCGCCACACCCCACTCAGGGAACCGCAACAACACCCCGTTACACCACTCCTGACGCTCACGATCACACCCACTCCACGGGCGATCACACCGCACATACCCCTCCCGTATCACCCACGAATCGTGATGCCGGTTCCGCTGCGGACGACGAGACACCGACGCACCCCACGACCGCTGCGCCACAGCACGATCCCCCAACCGGGACCGCCGCACATCCAACGCCATCCGCGACACCTCATCCCACACCCCCAACGCACGGGCCGCACGCAACACCAACCCCAACCGCTTCGGAACCCACCCAGCAGACCCCAACATCTGCCGCCACATAAACTGCTCATGCACATCCACCACTAGCCTCCCGTCTCTAATACCCGGGGGTAATACCTTTACCCCCAGACCCTGATCGGACGATGATCCGCCGCCCATTGCACACACACGCACTCCCCCTCATAGTCCGGCGGATGGAAATGAATCAGCCGAAACAACTGCACCTCACCCCCAACCTCACGCCACGCCTCATCCACCTCAGCAATCACCGGGTCATACTGGTACGGAGTCGTCACCACCCACGACTCGTCAAAGACGCCATCCCACACCGTCCACAACTCCTCATACACATCCACATCACTCACCGCTATCACTCTCCTTTGTTTCGTAGTCCACGCAGGTGTGGACGAACCCGCAGGGTCCGGTGTAGTTGTTGGGGCAGTCGTCCACCCGCACGAACATCATTCGCTCTACATCACTCATCGCTATCACTCCCCCTTTATCCTAGGATACATTCCTAGAGATCATCCTCGCACGCCCGCTCAATGCCGTTCAGCCTCGCGTACTCGTCAATCGCCCATTCGATGGCTTCGCCCTCGTCACACAGGGAACACCCGTACTCGTCCTCATCGTCGTCGGGGCACGCGAGATCTGAGACGCAGCAGAACCGACAGTCCTGCCACCTCTGGTAGACGGGTGCCACATAGGTGGGCAACAGCGTGGCCGTACATTCACTCATGACTGGCACTCCTTACACGACCCGACCGGCCCACCAGTTTCCACGGCGGTCATGTCGGGTACCATCGTTGCCATCTCGTGAATCGTCTTATGTTCGGCGCAATCCAAACAGATCCACACTTCGTCACTCATCGCTATCACTCTCCTCTCTCATCGCGAACCACACAGCCGCGGGCACCGCAGCAAACGCAGCAAACGGCTGCGTTCTGCGCCGCTCCCGAAGGCGCCGCTCCCGCCACCGCTCCCACAAGGAACGCCGCTCAGCAGGAGTCATCACCCGCCACAACGCCAGCGCCTCTCCATGACTCAAACCCATCACCATCACACTCCCATGCCCATACGACGCGCCCTATCCATAGAAATGACACGCTCACCGTTCAGAACAACCTCATCGCCCGACCCGTTGAGCCACACAGCCCAGCCGTCGTCGCCCATCTCATCCTGCAACCACACCACCTCCCGGTCATAATAGTTGAACGCCGACCCAAACCAGTCAACCCTCACCCCATCCAACGTCACCATCATCGACACATCTCCCTTCTTCCACTCAATCCACGCCAACGCAGCGCAGAAACCCGACACAAAGAACCCGCCCGCCAACACAAACAACGACCACAACATCACGCACCCCCCCCATCGGAACGCTGCCGCAGGCATGTGTCGCACCACGCCTCAATCTCCTCGCAGCACCGGATGATCTCCCGGGCAGACACCGAACCATCCACCGGGATGTCCTCCACCCGCCTGAAATGCAGCACCGACAGATTCACGACAGCACCTCCCCCACGTTCACGACCACCGGACACTCACACGATTCCCCACACAGCACGGGATGATGCAGCCCGTTCGGTGACTGGTCCGACTGGCAGCCTTCGTGTTCGGTGATCCCGAACACGACGCCGCAGTCGGCGCACTCGTACCGCTCCTTCATCATGTTCGCACCTCCCGATCCCACCGCTCCTCATCCAGCGGACGATCCTCAAACGTCACCGGAGGAGGAGCGTACTCCTCCCGGTCATACACAAAGAACGTGGACATGTCCACGCTCTCCCACTTTGGAGCCATGACTATCATTCCTTTCTGTTGCTAATACCCCGGAGTAATACCGGAGACCCTACGACCAATGACACTCATCGGCAGCACCCGACGCCGCCCGCCACTCATCCAGTTCCGCCAACGACGAGAACCCACCCGGCTTGTGGACACGCGACACCACCACCCGCGAGTTCCGGCGCCGACGCGGCGCCTTCCCCGGACGCGACGCACGCGAGGGCAGCACCGGCGTCAACACCGGCACCCCCGACAACCCATCCACATCA